>SAMEA104315430__coassemble_212_pt1 | contig 30511 bp, 19 predicted proteins | sample SAMEA104315430__metabat2_low_PE_026 | metagenome-assembled genome bin SAMEA104315430 (sample SAMEA104315430) | gut metagenome | biome: Monkey gut; feature: monkey-associated habitat; material: faeces | place: China | collected 2013 | reverse complement strand
TTTCATATGATTCACAGCTTTTTTTTCGGTAAGATTTAACGTGATTCAATTCGTTTTATTGAAATTTATATTTCTTTATGGTATACTATGGTTTAGGATAAGTTTATGTTCGAAAATAATGCTATAATTCCTGGCTTTGATAATGACAGGGACGAAAGTTTAACAATCTCATTAAGAAAAGCAGATAATATTCAAAATGGTATTTTCTGCTATTTAAGCGGTTACATTGATACCTACAATTCGTCTTTTTTTCAGAAACAGATTTCCAAAGTTATTGATGCTGGATTTGTAAACCTTATTTTTAATTGCTCATCTTTAAATTATGTTTCTTCTACAGGAATCGGTTCATTCACAGTTTTTTTAAAAACTGTAAAACCAAAAGGTGGTGATATTGTTCTTGTAGAAATTCAACCAAAAGTTTATGAAGTATTTCAGCTTTTGGGATTCTCTCAATTTTTCACAATCAAACAAACTTCTGAAGAAGTGATAGCCTACTTTACATCAGTTCCATCAAAATCAGCTGATATTTTTCCTGCAGTCATTACATGTCCTATTTGTCAAAAAAAACTTCGTGCTCCAAAACCAGGAAGATTCCGATGTTCTGGCTGCCGTTCCATTCTTGCAATCGATAAGAATGCAGAAGTTTCTTTAGGTTAACACATTCCCACAATTTATTTTAATTGTGGATAACTTGTGAATAACTTTTCAAAAGTCTCAAACCTTTGTCAATACTTTTTAATTATTTTTTTCAATTTTCTAATTTTTTTTGTTTATTTTTATTTTTCATCCTTTGTAATTGTTGATTTAATATATAATTACAAAACAAGGAATTTTCTTTTTAATTTTTTATACTTTTTTTTATAAAACCTATTGACACATTTTTTTCCACAAAACACATTTCTCCACTGTGGATAACTTGTGGATATTTTGTTATTTCTCTGTGTAATAAAGTGAATAATTTCCAATGCGTAAAAGTGTTCTGCTTGTAAACGAGGTCTGTCCCTGCACGTGCAGGTCGTTGGAACACCAGTGCACGTTTTGTTGGCACGTGCTGTGAGTTTTGTCGGTTTTAATACCTCAATTTCATTTGAAATTCCACTCATGCCAAAACTCAGAAATTGCTTTGTTTAAAACGAGGTCTGTCCCTGCACGTGCTGTAAACTGAAATACCAGCATACGTTTTGTTGGCACATGCTGTGAGTTTTGTCGGTTTTAATACCTCTATTACATTTGAAATTCCACTTATGCCAAAACTCAGAAATTGCTTTGTTTAAAACGAGGTCTGTCCCTGCACGTGCTGTAAACTGAAATACCAGCATACGTTTAGTTGGCACGTGCTGAGAATTTTCATATCCAAAGACAGGGACACACCTCGATTTCACCCCAATTTAATTATTTCACAGATGCAGGATTTTCCGCCCAACAATCCATTTTTTTAATCCCAACAATCCATTTTTTTTTGTAACGTTTGTCTTTTCTGTTATTTTTTTGTATAATTATATTATGAATAAAACTACTTTTGATTTTTCTGAAATTTTAAACAAAATAGAAACTGCGCTTTGTTCTGCACTCCCCGAAACTGCAAATGAGAATTGGACTCTTAACTCTTTTGGTGATTTAGATAAAAATATTACTTTCCGTCATATTCAAAACTTGATTGAACCAAATCAAAAACTCATGGAACTTGGCGGCAAAAGATGGCGACCTTTGCTTTTAATTTTATGCTACCAAATGGCAAAAAAATTGAATGGAAAAAATGCGCTTTCAGAAGAACAAGTCTATTCTCTTACTCCTCTTGTTGAGTTTGTCCACACAGCAAGCTTAATCCATGATGATATTGAAGATAATTCTGATTTACGTCGTGGAAAACCTGCTGCTTACATCACTTATGGCATGGACACTGCATTAAATGCAGGTTCCTGGCTTTATTTTGAAGCTCCTGTCTGTATAAACAATCTGAACATTTCAGCGGAAAAGAAACTTCAGTTATATCAGGTTTATACAAATGAATTGAGAAAATTACACTTAGGTCAAGCAATGGATATTTTCTGGCACAGAAATCCTGAAATATTTCCAAATGACGGTGAATATCTTGCAATGGTCAAAAGCAAAACAGGAACGCTTGCTTCTCTGGCTGCAATTATTGGTTGCACTGCCGGTGGATTTTCCATTGATGAATCTCAAAAATTCGGTGAAATTGCTGCTAATATTGGAATTGGGTTTCAAATAATTGATGATGTAATAAATCTAACAACTGGAAATGTTGGAAAAAAACGTGGTGACGATATTGTTGAACGCAAAAAAAGTCTTCCGGTTTTAATCCATGCTCAAAAATATCCGGAAGATAGAAAACTCATTGCAAATTATATGGATGAGGCTTCAAAAAACGGCATAAATTGTGATTCTGTTGAAGCCTGTATTAAACTTTTAGAAAAAAGTGACTGCATAAAAGATGCTGCAAAGCTTGGAACTCAACTTATCAAAGAAAACTGTAATCTTTTCCATTCAGATTCTATCACACAACTGTTTTTATCAATGATTCCAGAGGCTTTCAAATGAAAGAACAAAGCGACAGACTTAATAATCAGGCAATCATTTTAGCCTCAGACGGTGCATTTTCCGAAGCTATTGCATGTTTTAAACGTGCAATCACTTTAGAACGTGATAATTATCTTTTGTGGTATAATCTGGGAATTACTTATCGTGATGCTGGTAATCTTGAAGAAGCAAAAAATTCACTTGGAGCAGCTTTTACCATCAGTCCAGAAAATCCAGATGTGGAAGAAACTTACGCAACAGTCTGCCTGATGCAAAAGGATTTTGAAATGGTTCATCAAATATGTGAAGAAGGCCTTGATTTTAATCCTCTTCATGCGCATCTTTGGAATCTTCTTGGTGTATGCGAATTTCAATCAGAAAATTACGAAAAAGCCTCTGAATATTTTGAATACGCCGTTTCAATCAATCCTTATTATCTTGATGCTCTTTATAATCTGAAAGATACATATTCTGTGATTAAAAATAAAACTGGAGAAGCTGAATGTGCACAGAAAATCAAAGATATTGAAAATTGATTTCTGTGCTACATCATAAAAAAATAAATTTTATGCTATCAAATGGTCACGTGCAAGTTTACTGATTTCTTCTGCCATATTTGACAATGGAACTTGTTTCTGCACACCGCCCATTTCATTTGCAACTTTTGGCATACCATAAACAATGCTTGTAGCCTGATCCTGTCCTAAAGTCCAAGCTCCTTTCTTGCGCATTTCTGTAATTTCTGCCGCTCCATCTTTTCCCATACCTGTCATAATTACACCAAGTGCTTTATTTTGGAAGATTGATGCAACTGATTCAAACAGAACGTCACAAGAAGGTCTGTGTCCATTTCGCTGAGGTTCTTGAGAAAGTTTTATGAAATTTCCGAGCGCCCGATGTTCTACAAACATATGATAATTTCCAGGTGCTATATAAATGTGACCGCCCAAAATTGGTTCACCATCTTTTGCCTCTGAAACTGGAAGAGGACAGATTGAATTCAAACTGTTTGCAAATTCTGCCGTAAATCCTGCCGGCATATGCTGCACAACAAGAATCGGCTGTTTCAAATTTGCATCAATATTTTTGAAAACTTCTCGCAAAGCATTAGGGCCGCCTGTGGAAATTCCAATCGCAATAATCTCAATTCTTCCGCCTGCTCTTTCTGGAGTGATTACGACAGTTTCTTTTTGTTTTGGTTTGAACCAAGTTGTAGGAACTGCATCTGACTGCTTAATGGAAACAGATTTTGCAAGTTCCTCTCCTTTTTTCTTAAGAACGAACTTTTCTGCTTCTTTTAATTTAATTTGATGAGCAAAAAACTCAGGATCATAAATCTGTTTGCCGTGCATTACAGCATAAGCACCGCCATAAGATGCAACATATTCGATGATATCTTTTGTTACATCTCCGATTTTTAAAGTTACTGATCCACCTGGTTTTGTGATGAAATCTGAAGCTCCAAGTTCAATTGCCTGCATTGTAACAGAAGCACCTTCTGTTGCAACACTTGAAAGAATAATTACAGGTACATCAAGGAGCAACTCTCTTCTTTTTTTCAAGAATTCAATGCCGTTCATCTTTGGCATTTCTATATCAAGCAAAACTACGTCTGGTTTAGTGGTTTTCAGTTTTTCGATTAAATCAAGACCGTTTTCTGCTTTGCCACAAACTGTCATTCCTTGAGTTTCATCAACAATACGTCCAATAAGATTCCGCATCAAAGCAGAATCATCACAAACCATTACTGAAATGTCATCCATAATATTTTGCCTTCACACTTTTATCCGCAATCAAACGGATAGTCATATAAAGAGTTTCTAAAGAAACTCAAAGTATAATCAAACAACCTGATTTTGGTCTTTGAATTATACTTTTTTTTAAATTTTAGAATCACATATTTATTTTTGATCTTTTTTGTAGAAACAAGCCCATTCTGTCTTTAAAAATTCAAAATCTGTTTTCATTCCAAATAAAGATTCTGAATGACCTATAAACAGGAATGATTGAGGAGCCATAGAATTCCAGAAATTCTTGATAACTGTGAGTTGAGCTGGTTCATCAAAATAAATCAAAACGTTGCGACAAAAAACTACATCAAGATTTCTAGCTCCTGAATCATTTTTGAGATTGTGATAGTCAAAACGAACGGTCGATTTAATTTCATCTTTAATCTGATATCCACCTTCAACTTTTGTAAAATATTTTTGAAGATAATTTGGGGGAATTCCATCAATCTTGGAATCTGCATAAAATCCTTGTTTGGCAGTCATCAATGATTTTAATGAAATATCAGAAGCTGTAATCTGGAAGTTAAATCCTACAGGACATATTTCTTTCATAATCATAGCGATTGTATATGGTTCTTCACCTGTAGAACAACCGGCACTCCAAATCCTGATTGTGCGGTCTATTCCTTTTGATTTTTTCATTTCCACAACATTTGGAATTACATATTTTTCAAATGCATCAAAATGCGGTTGATTTCTAAAGAATCGTGTAAGGTTTGTTGTGACTGAATCCAACATTTCCTTCATTTCTTCTTTATTTTTTGTAATCAATGCATAATAATCTTTTGGAGTTGCAATATTTTTTTCGCGTAAGATTCCTTTAATTCGACTATCAAGAATCGCTCTATTTGTGTCAGAGAAAGTAATTCCACTTTCATCATAAATTATTTTTCTAAAAAGCTCGTAATCAGCATCGTTTAAAACTTCGTTCATAAAATCTATTATAAATGATTTTTAAATAAAAGTAAAAGATTTTTTTTATTTTCTTTGATTTTTCATATTTATTTGCATTTTTAAAATTAAATTAAGCAGTATAAATCAAAAAAACACGCACTAATTTTTTTTTAGCACGTGTTTTTTTGAATTTTGATTATCTGATTTGTAGCAGTTATTTCTTATCTTTGAACGCGACCCGAACCATCTCCACCAGCGAGGGTTTGAACTTCTGCCACTGAAACCATATTAAAATCACCTTCTATTGAATGTTTGAGACAACTTGCGGCAACTGCAAATTCGATTGTTGACTGATTATCATAATCATTTGTGCATGCATAAATCAAACCGCCACCAAAACTATCGCCTCCGCCAACACGGTCTACAATATGCATTTTATATTCTTTTGAAAAATAGCTTTCTCCAGTTTTTCCATCATAAAGCATACCAGCCCAAAGATTATCATTAGCTGAAATTGAAGTTCGCAGAGTAATTGCAACTTTTTTGAAACCGAACCGTTCTGTAAGTTTTTTTGCAACTTCTTTATATCCGTCTTTGTTGAGTTTTCCGCTTGTTACATCTGTTGCTTCTGATTTTATTCCAAAAACATCATTTGCATCTTCTTCATTTGAAATGCAAACATCAACATATTTACAAAGTTCGCCCATTACTTGACCAGCTTTTTCTTTTGTCCAAAGTTTTTTCCGATAATTTAAATCACAAGAAACTGTAATGCCTTTTTCATGAGCTTTTTTGCAAGCTTCCAGACAAATTTCTGCAACATTATCGCCCAAAGCAGGTGTAATTCCAGTAAAATGGAACCATTCTGCACCTTCAAAAATTTTGTCCCAGTCAAAATCATCTTTTGTTGCCAAAGATATTGATGAACCTGCTCTATCGTAAATTACTTTTGAAGGACGCTGAGAAGCTCCTTTTTCAAGATAATAGATACCGACACGAGGTCCACCTCTAGTAATAAAATTTGTATCCACACCATAACGACGCAAACTATTTATAGCTGCCTGACCAATTTCATGAGTGGGAAGTTTTGTAACAAATGCTGTATCCAAACCATAATTGGCAAGCGAAACAGAAACATTTGCTTCACCACCACCAAAAGTAGCACCATAGTTTTCTGCCTGCACAAAACGATAATAACCGTCTGGAGCAAGACGAAGCATAATTTCTCCAAAAGTAATAATTTTTCCCATATATGACTCCAATAAATAATAAATTTTCCAATGCAAATTGGCAAACAAAAACTCTAACACTATTTCAGGTAGAGTTTTTGTAACATTTTCTTTTTAACCTCTAATTTCTTTTACAATTTGAGAAGCTTCTTTTGTAAGTTTCTCGATTTCTGCAAAATTTCCGCTATTGATTAACTCTCCTTTTACCATCCAACTTCCACCACATGCAAGAATTTTATCGGACAGTAAATATTCACGAACATTTTGTGGATTAATTCCGCCTGTCGGCATGAATTTCATTTTCGTGTATGGAGCTGCCATTGCTTTTATCATTTTTAATCCGCCGGCATTTTCAGCTGGAAAGAATTTTACAACATCAAGACCGAATCCCAAAGCCATTTCAAGTTCTGTTGGGGTCATTATTCCAGGTGTTATCGGATATCCTTTTTTTATACAATATTCTACAACTTTTGGATTAAAACCAGGACTTACTATGAATTTTGCACCCGCATCAACGGCACGATCAACTTGTTCAGTTGTCAAAACTGTACCAGCACCAACAAACATCTGTGGAAATTTTTTTGAAATTTCTGCGATGCTTTGTTGTGCAGCATCTGTTCTAAATGTTACTTCAGCACAAGGTAAACCGCCATTTATTAAAGCTTGAGCTAACGGAACTGCATCTTTTACTTCATTTAATACAACAACAGGAACAATTCCCGTCTGACCAATCTTCATTAAAACTTCATTCATTTATTTCTCCCATAAAAAGTCAGGAAGATTGTTTCAACAATCGACTGACTTTTTACGCTGTTCCGTAATGTAATGAGGAACAGCAGTTCAATAATAAGTTTGCAACGCAAACTTTAGGTAAGATAAAGCCGCGCTATTTTAGCGGGTTTATCTTACACTCCAGATTAATTATTTAAAAACTGACATAACAGCTTGCATTGTTATAACTAATATCCATCATCATTTTTCCAAGCATCTCAATATCGTCAGGATATTCACCATTTTCCACAAGATTTCCAGCAAAATTACATAGAATTCGGCGGAAATATTCATGACGTGGAAACGAAAGGAAACTTCTTGAATCAGTAAGCATTCCTATGAATTTTCCAAGAACTTGAGTACGTGCATAAACTTTTAACTGCTGCTCAATTCCATCTTTGTGGTCATTGAACCACCAGGCAGGTCCAAAAATGCAGTTCCTGAAATTTGCAGCCATTGTTGCCAAAGTTTCATTATCCTTTGGATTCAAGTTATAAAGAATAACTTTTGGTTCATTTCCCTTTTGTGTACTTTGTGAATAAATTTGATTCAAAACAGCACCCAATTGTGAAGCAAAATTAAAATCTGCCAGACTATCTTCACCAATATTTTTTCCAGCACTATTAAGCATAGCAAGATTATTATCACGCAAAGCACCAATATGAATCTGCATTACAAATCCTTTTTGAGCATACATTTTCCCAAGTTCAACAAGGACATATCCTTTATATTTTGCAATCTCTTGCGCCGAAAGTTTTTTACCAATCCATGCTTTTTCAAAAATGTAATTAACATCATCATAAGAAGCTGGAAGATAAAAATCACATTCCAAAGAATGATCGCTGACCAGAGAACCGCAGGATTTAAAATAATCCATTCTGTCGCCCAAAGCATCAAGCATGGAAGTTAAATCTGTGATTTTTTTACCAGTTACTTCCTGAAGTTTTGAAATATAGCCTGCAAAAGATGGATTTTCAGCATTCAAAACAAAATCAGGTCTGAATGATGGCAAAACTTTTACATTTTTCCATTCCAAAGCAAGTTTTTTATGATATTCCAAATCATCAAGAGGATCATCTGTCGTGCAAAGAACTTTTACATTTTGCATTTCAAGCAATCCGCGGGGAAAAAAATCCTGTTTTGCAAGAAGTTCGTTACATTTCTCCCAAACTTCCTTTGCATTTTTTGGAGTCAAAGGTTCTGTTATGCCAAAATACCGCTGCAATTCCAAATGACTCCAGTGATAAAGTGGATTCCCAATGCAGTTCTGCAACGTATCCACAAAGGCAAGATATCGTTTGTAATCATAATCAGCAGAAAGATTTTGTTTCAAACTTCCGTCTGGATTCAAGTGGCCTGTAATCAAGTTTTCATCAACACCATTTGAACGCATCGCGCGCCATTTGTAATGGTCATGATCAAGCCAGGCATTTGCAAGATTCCCAAGAGATTTATTTTCATACATCTCCTGAGCACTCAAATGATTGTGAAAATCAAAAATCGGCATTTTTTTTGCATAATCATGAAATAGTGTTTGTGCCGTTTCTGTCTGCAAAAGAAAATTTTCATTTAAAAACTGTTTCATAATCTATTCTCTTTTTTGTAGTTTTATAATAACCTTACCCAATCACTTCTTGTAAAGTTTTTCTGACTGCCCCACAAGATGCAGTCATTTTTTCAAAGTATGATTCTACTTTTGGTGCAAGTCCTGCTTCATATAAATCAACTCCAAAAATCTCTTTTCGTCTGAGCAAAGATTCAACAGTATTATGAACATCAAATTCTTTAGAAAGTTCCACCTTTTCAACATATTTACATACATCAGATAAAAGTGGATCTGGGCTGAGTTCAAACTTATTACCCTCATCATCAATCGCCATAAGATAACGAAGCCATCCGGCAAAAATAAATGGAATCACTTTTAAATCAGCAACATTCAAATCACTTCTTTTCTGATACGCTTTAATCGTTTCACCAAAACGAATGCTTAATTTCTGAGAAGTATCGCAGGCAATGCGCTGTGGTGTATCAGGCATAAAAGGATTTGGAATACGCTTCTGCACAACTTCATCGATAAATGCTTTTGGAGAAAGAATTTTAGGATCAACAACAACAGGAAGACCTTCTTTATATCCTAGAATATTCACAAGTTTAACTAAATCTTCATCCTTCATTTCATCAGCAATCAGCGTAAAGCCCAAAAGATTTCCAAAAATTGCAAGAGCCGTGTGAAGAGGATTCAAACATGTGCAAACTTTCATTTTTTCAACTTTGTCAACAGTTTCCCGGTCAGTAAAATAAAGTCCTGCTTTTTCAAGTTCAGGTCTTCCGTTGGGGAAATTGTCCTCAATAACAAGGTACTGACATTCCTCAGCATTCACAAAAGGTGCAACGTAAGTATTTTTACTTGTGATTACAGGTTCAAGCTGTTCAATTCCATCATCTTTCAAGATTTTTTCAATTTTTGCATCTGGGCGTGGAGTAATTTTATCAATCATCGTCCATGGAAATGAAACTTTTGAAGGATTATTTACATAATCTGCAAAACCGTGCTTACAAACTCCCCGATTTTCCCATTCTTTTGCAAATTCATTTACAGCAGCATAAAGTTTATCACCATTGTGAGAACAATTATCCATACTGACCATAGCCACAGGAAGTTCACCGTTCACAAAACGTTCATGAAGACATGTCACAACTTTTCCGATATAACTTTTTGGAAGAACAGGACCGTTTGCAAAATCATCTTCTACACCAGGCATAAATTCACCATTTGCTTTTTTCAAAAGATAACCTTTTTCAGTAATTGTAAAACTTACCATCTGAAGCGAAGGTTTTCTGAAAATCTCAAGTAATCGTTCCCAATCTTTCTGATTTTCGCTGTCAGCAGTCAAAGCTTCCATAATAGAAGCAACTACAGTTTTTTCAACACTTCCATTTCCTTTAAGTGTAACCAAAGCTCCAACATTATCATGAGGACGATACATTTTTTCGATAATTTCGTAATCGTATCCTTCAGCAACAACCAATCCACTTTCAATCACACCTTTATTCAAAAGATTTTGAACGACATTTGCCTGAAAAGCACGAAAAATATTTCCTGCACCAAAATGAATCCAAAAAGGATTTTCGAGTGTATTTTTTTGCACCTTATCAAAATCAAATTCTGGAAGTGAATATCCTTTTGATTTCCATTCTATAGATTTTAACCCTTCTTTTGTTAATTTCATAATTGCAATTCACCTTGTCCGCTTTTGAGTGACCCGGACGCCACTATTTAAAATATGATTTTTCAGTTTTTAACGATAAATTTTTACATTGCTTCTATCAAAAGATTTTTCGCAAGCTTCCCACAATCCATTTAAATAAGCAGCACCCAACGCTCTGTCATAAAGACCATAACCTGGCATTGCTTTTTCACCCCAAATCATGCGACCATGGTCAGGACGAATTACGCCATCAAAACCAGTTTCATACAAAGTTTTTACAATCTTGAACATATCAAAAGTTCCAGTACTTGAAAGATGTGCAGACTCCTGGAAATCCTGTACAGGATCATCAATTGCAGTATTAAACTTCAGGTTTCTGATATGTGCAAAGTGGATACGACCTTTTGCTGCTTTAATCATTTCGCACAAATCATTTTTTCTGTTTGTACCGTAAGAACCTGTACAGAAAGTAAGACCGTTATGTGCATTTGGAACTTCGTTTAAAAGACGCACAACATTTTCCTGACATGTAATGATTCTTGGAAGTCCAAAAACAGGCCAAGCAGGATCATCTGGATGAATTGCCATATCAATATTATATTTATCACAAACTGGCATAATTGCTTCAAGGAAATATTTAAGATTTTGAAAAAGTTTTTCTGAATCAATATCTTTGTAAAGTGCAAAAAGTTCTTTTACTTTTGCCATGCGTTCAGGTTCCCAACCAGGTAAAATAAATCCATTTGAATCCTTATCAATAGAACCAAACATTTCCTCAGGTTTGATTGAATCAACGACTGTGGAATTGTAAGCAAGAACAGTTGAACCATCTTCACAAACACGTGCAAGTTCCGAACGAGTCCAGTCAAAAACAGGCATAAAGTTGTAACAAACCATGTGAATGTCTTCCTGACCAAGCCGTTCCAAAGTTTTGATGTAATTTTCTATATATTCATCACGGCGACCACCACCAATCTTAATGTCATCGTGAATGTTTACAGATTCAATTCCGGCGATTTTCAGACCAGCGTCCTGAACCTCTTTTTTTAACTTTCTGATTGCATCCAATTCCCATGCATCACCTGGAACTGAATCGTACAAAGTTGTAATAACGCCATGAACGCCAGGCACCTGTCTAATTTGCTGCAAAGTAACAGAATCAAAACCTGTTCCGTACCATCTCAAAGTCATTTCCATATCAATACTCCTATAAAAAGTCAAGATTTTGTTTTCAACTGATATTTTTATTATATCACTGTGAAAAAAAAACTTCAACTAAAATACTTGCATACTAGTATATTTATTTAATTGGCTAAAAGTCGAGTTTCTTATTTTATATTTTGGGTGGCTTTTTGCTTCGCAAAAAAAGCGAGAAATGCTATGCATTTCTCGTCCCGAGTTTGCAATGCAAACTCGCGCTTTTCAGGGTTGCGCTATCGCTTCATTCCTTCGCTACGCTACGGAACTGGCTCCGCCAGCCCTTACAATCCTTGCCACAGTTTAAAATCGAAAACTCGAAATTGACCCTAATTATTTTTTTCTTTTTATTCAGCATAGCATTGAATTAACTGTTGCAGACCACAAGGATATAATTGGCTGTTAGTATAATAAAAATTTACATTAGGATGAAAACTTTATGCAAAATATACAAAACAATCATTATTGTTTTACAATTTTATAATCAAACTCTGCAAAAGCTACATAATCGGCTGCTTCAAATATCCACCTTGAAATTTGCTCTATTATTTCTGACTTTACAATTTCTGTAAGAATAGAAGCTGGCGTAATTTGTATTTCATTCTGAGGAACGTTTCCGCTTTCCACAACTTTGAATCTGATTTTAACAGTTCTGGAACCGTCAATTGTTGCAGCTGCATTTTGTGAGAGATTAATTACTGGTTGTACAGGTTCAAGTAAAGCTCGTGTATTTCCATTTGACATTTTCAGTTTGACATGACCATCTTGATTTATTTCTGTTTGAACTTCTGTCTGCCCGCTTATACCGTTTGCCGTATTTCCTTTAAAACTTGTATTCGATATTTTTGCAAGTGCATTTGCAGTAAAACTTGAAGTTTTTTGAGTAGATGCATTTTTTTCTTTCTGAACACTTTCACTTTTTATAGAAGAAACAATTTTTTCAGCGGCAACTCCTGCTTCACCTGAAAAAGATGAGGCCTGAGTTTTTACAGGATTGTTTTGTTGAGTTTGCACATAATCCTGACTGTTTTCTTCTTGCGCTTCATCTTCGAACATATCCCAATCAAACTCTTTCTTTTTCTTTTTAGAAGCCATTTGTTCTGCCATAAGTTCTTCTACAGATTTTGCATATTCAACTGGTTCTGTTTTCTGAACAGGTTCACTCTTCTCGATTTTCTGCACAGGGGTTGGTTCAGTTTTTTGTACGGGTTTTGATTCTATTCTTGGTTTTGCAGTTTCTACTTCTTTTTGTTTTACCGGTTTTGATTCAGCTTGAGTTTTTTGAATTGCTTTTGTTTCTGTTTTTTTAGGAGTTGAATTTTGAGGTTCAGTCGTTTTTGTTATTGTTTCTGATTTTTGAGCAGTTTCAGTTTGCGGTGTTTCAGTTTGCGGCGTTTTATTCTGAACTTGCTGCACTATTTCTTCAGTTTTTTGAGTTTCCTGCATTTTTTGGGATTGTTCTTGATTTTCAGACTTCTCTTCTTTTATTGGAGTAGTTTTCTGAGTTGTAAAATCTTGTGATAAAACTATTTGAATTTCTTTGAACTTAGGTTTTTGAGGTTTTGGTTTGATTATTATCATGCAAATTAAAAAAAACAACCAAAACGCTGAAGTTCCAATCAAAGCCAAAATATTGCTTGTATTTTGAGGAGAACTGTCTTTTCCAAAAAGAGGTATTTTTTTAAACTTCATTATTCAGTTTTGGTCCTTAAATTTATAACAGAATAGCCGTTTTCACGGATTATATCAAATATTTTTACGATAGTTCCGTTTGTAACTTCTTCATCAGCCTGTAAAGAAACAGGAAATTCTTCTTTTTTTGTTTCGCCTGTATCAAAACTTCGAAGCTGTTCGCCCAAAGTTTCCATACTCACTTCCGTATCATTAAAAAACATTACGCCGTTTTTTTCAGCATAAATTGTAATCCCCTGAACAGAAGTTCCTTCAGCTGTCCTGCTTTGTGGCAGATTTAATTTAATTCCAGGAACTACAGCAAAAGTGGTAGAAACAAGGAAAAAAACTATCAGCTGAAAAACAATGTCAATCATAGGCGTCATATCGACATTTGAATTTATTTTATTTCGTCTTGATTTTAACCGCATTTTTCCACCTGAAATTTATCTGACTCTTCCTGAAAGTTTGAGTAAAACTTCTGTAACTCTGGATTCCATTTCTACAATTCTTCGATTAACGCGGGAAACAAAAAAGTTATGAAAAATAACTGATGGAATGGAAACGCAAAGTCCTGCGACTGTTGTTGTCAAGGCTTCGGCAATTGCTCCAGCCAAAAGTGTTGGATCTCCCATTGTACCACCGGCGCCAAGCACACCAAACGCTTTGATATTTCCAGTAACTGTTCCTAAAAGACCAAGCAACGTGGAAATATTTGCAATAGTTCCCAAAGGAGTTAAAAGATGCTCATATTTTGGCACAACATAATCCATTTGAGCTTCTACAGTTTCGCGTAAATCCTTTTCTTCATAACGGCGGCAATCTATTGCTTTTTTAAGAACATGAGAAAGCGGAGTATCCGCTTGTGTACATGCTACAGCCGCAGCATCAAAATTTCCAGCCATAAAAGAATTATTCAAATCAGTCATCAAAGCATCATCACGCTTTTTTGTGTTGATAAAATAAATGCATCTTTCAATAATAATAAAAGTTGCAATAATTCCACATACAATGATGGGAATCATAAAAAAACCACCAGCTTTCAAACTCTGTAACATATTTATATCATGCCTCCTGTAAAAGTTTTACTTTCAATATTTAATTCTAGAAGAAGAATTTCAGCAAAAATGTTGCTGTTCCTCCCCTTCCATAATAATCTCCACAATATATTCTTGGTTCTGCTTTCGCAAGTTTTACAATATCCTGTAAAGACACAACTGCCCTTACAGCAGAAGTAAGTTTGACAAAACCTTCAAAATTTGCAAAAGGATCAATATATTCAAATTCAAGTGGCTGTATAACCTGCAATCCAACACCCCATTTTGAATTTTCACTTTGGAAATTTAGATTTACAAAAAGTTGATGAGTGTATTCAAACACAGGAACATCCAGCCAGTTTGATTTCCATCCTCCTGAAACTGAAAAAATCTTATAATGATAAGAAAATTCAATATTTGAAGCAAATTGAGTTATATTCTGACAGACAAAACCGTAAAGAGCATTATTCATTGAAGTTTTACTGTACATTGGTTGCAATCTTCCATTTGAAAAAGCAGTCGTTTTAAAAGAAAAATCAGCACTTCCTGTAAAAGATTCTTTTAGTGGAATAGAAAAACCTGCTTTTCCAAACCAATTTGAAGTTTCAGAAGGCATCACATTAATAGAAGAAAATTTAAAATTCTGTTCAAGTTCTGAAATTCTGTTTTCAAATGATTCAAGTCCGCCATGTGCGTATATTCCCACTTTTCTGTTTGAAAAATACACTGGAAAAGAAGCATTCACACCAACAGAAAAAGGAACAAGCACACTCTTTTCACCAATTTTATTTCCAATAATTACTCCAACACTTGAATCAACAGTCAATAAATCATTTTTCCAGTTTACTTTTGCAAAAAATTCTCCACGGTTATTTGCATCACCAGTAATAACTTTCTGAACTTCATTTTCAAAAAGATATTCAGCCTGAATTGAAGTTTCAAATCCACGACCAGACCAATCAACATGAATTTTTGGAATTAAACTAAACACAGTAGCAGAAGGAAATTTAAAATTAATCGTATCAGCATAACGATTATAAAAATCCATATCGAAATTTGCACCAAGTTTTACATTTTTTTGAAAATCATAAACAAAATCGAGATTTCCAAAATATTTATTTTGATTCAATTTAGAAATATTTGTTTCTTGATTTTGAAGTCCGTTCGAAAAACCATTATAACCGCCACCAAATTCCCAATTGAAATTATTCGAAGAATATTTTTTTTCAACAAAGAGATTTACAGTTTGGTCAGAAAATCCATCTGTAAGATTTTTTCCAGAATATCCGACCGCTGAATCATAAGAAAAAAAAATTTTAAAAGGATTGTTTGCTACTGTGCGAAAAACAGAAAATTCTCCGGTAAATAACGTTGGAAAACCACCGCCGATTTTGCCTTCCGCAAAAATATCTTTTTTATAGTAATCTTCATCAGATTTTTTCTGGAGGGAATTTGACGAAACAGTCACCTCTGGTAAAACTATTGATTCTTTACCGCTGTCTTGAGGAGTTACAATCACATTTTCAAAGGAAGGAAGTGCATCAGATCCCGCAGTAACGCTTTCACCTGTAATCACCGTTGTAACTTCCGGCAATTCAATGTTTTGAGCTGAAAGCGGAATCAAAAAAAGCGTCAAAAACATTCCTATAACTGATTTTTTATGGATTCTTTTCATTTTTTCCTCACTGATTTGTTTTTTCAAAAAGTCTGTCAACACGCTGAGCCTGCCTTGAATCTGGGTAAAGATTTTTCAATATTTTTGAAACATCTGCTGCGTCTGTTTGAAAATCACCTGCCAAAAAAGCTTCAACAGCACTGTAAAGTGTAATTGCACTCTTGGCATCATCAAAAGTCCTGTAAAATTGGGCTGCCTGCAAATAATTCTGTGCAGAATCATAATAATTGTGATTCTTTCTTTGATAATCGGCAATAAACTCTGAATTTTCAGCAGCAAAAGTAATTTCCTGGCTTTCTTTTTGGTTTTTTATGATTTCCAAAGCAAGATTATAAGCCTGCTGCTGGGTAGAAGAATTTTCTGCTAACAGTTTTACAAGAGCTGAACCGACTGTTCTACCTTTGACAGTCGTATTTTTTCCAAATTTTTCATATTCCGTTTGTTTTTCTACAACCCGTCTGTCAGTTCCCTGTACTATTTTTTCTAATTCCAAAAGTTTTGTGCCAATTCCGTCATCAGCAGCCTGTTTTGGAAAGTTTTTTACTATATTTTTTGCCGTTTGTAAAGCCTGCGAAAAATTCTCTTTTTGATAATAGGCTGTCAGCAGATTAATGTTTGCACCATAACAATAAACACTTTGAGGATATTTTTGCAAAAGTGTCTGATTGAAAATGATTGCGCGTTCCACTTGAGAGATTTTTAAAGCGCAGTCACCACCAAAATACAAAGCAGCATCCACAAATTCACCTGTTGGATACTCATAAATGTAATCATTGAATTTATTGAAAGCAGAACTGTATTGCTCAAAAGCATAAAAATTTCCTGCATTTCTGTACAAAGCTTCCTGAGCAACTTTACTCTGTGCAAATTCCTTACACACTTTCTGATAGTAAGAATCAGCTTTTTCAAGATTTTTTTGAAGTTCAAAAATTTTAGCACAGTTAAAAATCACTTTTGCAGTAAACTCAAAATCGTAATTCAAATCTGCTGGATTTTGCGAAAGTTCTGTGTAAGGCTGCAAAATATTAAATGCGTTTTCATAATCAGAATAATCAGTGAATATTTCTGCACAAAACAAAACTGCACTTTGTTTTTCAATATTATCTTTTGAATATTTAATGATTTTTTCAGCCTGAATTGCAGCATTTTTAAAATCTGAATTCTGTAAAGCAGATTTTGCCGCATATTCACAGCTTTTTTTTAAGTAAGTAAGATTATTTTTATTTTTTTCTTCGGAATGATACCTTACAAAAGAAGCATATGCATTTTTATATTCTTCAAGACAATATTCTGCATAGCCTTTATAAAAAAATACAAGTGAAATAAAATCTTTTTTTGTGGAATTCTCTTTTATATAAGAAGAAAAATGATTTTTTGCAAGACTCCAGTTTTTCTGATTTATTTGGCACAAACCGCGGATATATTCATTGTCATTTTCTTGACTTAAAAGTGCCTGATTATAAGATTCAACAAAGTTTCCTGTCAAAAAAAGAAGTTTAGCATATTCATTATGACCTTTAGAATCAAGTTTCCCACTCGCTTCTAAAGAATCAAAAACTTGTTTTGCCTGTGAAAGTTTTCCAAGACGGCACAAACTTGAAGCATATAAAACGCCTGTTTTTTCCGAAACTTTTTCATATTCGCCTTTTTCATAATATGCGGCAGAAATATTGTAAATATCCATTTCGGAAGGATTTTCAATCGTTTGAAAAACAATTTCCATTTCATCCCATTTTTGTAGAAGAAATTTTGACAAAAGCAAGAGTGAGTTTACAGAATCTTCAAAATTTTCTGGAAAAAGCAGATTTTCAGCCTGATTTTCCTGATTTTGAAGCTGCATGGAAAGTTCAGAAAGAATTTTCTCTGCTTCCAATGGAGTTTTTTTATCATCGATTAAATTTTTTGCTCTATAATAACTCACAAGAGGATTATTTTTTGAAACATTTGAAAAATATTCTTCCGCTTTTTTATAATTTTTTTTCTGTACTTCATCAATTCCAAGTCGAGTCCAAAATTCGTCAACTAGTTTCTGATTATCTGAAAATTTTGAAGCTGCTTTGGAAAAAACATCACCAGTATCTACACCAATATTTTTTTCAAAAGCAAGCATGTAAGCTTTTTTCAAGGCAACAACACAAATATTTCCTTCAGAATCATTCACAACTTCGCAATACATATTGTAAGCTTCCATATTTTTTTCAAGAAGACTTAAAGCATCTGCATTAAAAATACACAGAGATTGAAAAATCTCGTTTGGAATAGACTCTTTATGATTTTTGATTTTTTCAAACAAATCAATGCTTTTTTGCGGATTATCAGTTTTATTGTAAGAAATCATTGTTTTTTGAAGAATTTCATAATAATCTTCGTTTGATGGACAACACTGCGGCGTCTGCAAAATATATTCCATAAGTGCAATTGCATCATTATATTTTTCTAAATCATAAAAAATTTTTGCTGAATAAAACACACTGGGATTATAAAATTCCAAATTTTTAGAAGTTAAAGAAGAATTGCATGCCTTATAAAAATATTCAAGCGATTTTTTTGGTTCTTTTTTCAGGTAAAAAGTTTTTCCATAAAGAAAATTGCAGTATGAATACTCTTCCATTCCAAAATGAAGTTGATTTTCTGCTTTAGCAAGTGAAACAAGTGCATCATCATAAAGCTGCATGTTGATTTGAGATTCAGCTTTAAGAAGAAGAGCTTTTTGCAGGAAAACAGAATCAGGATATTCTTTTTCCATTTGTGATGCTTTTTCAACACTTCCTGGAAAAAAATGATTTTTAAAAGCCAAGTTTATTTCGCTATAAAGAGAAAGCTCCGATGAAAAACAATTTAATATAATAGCAGACAATAAACAAAATATAAGCAAAATTTTTTTTGTCATAACAGAAATTCCTCAACCATTATGCATTATTGTGGAAAAAATCTTTCAGTTGCCTTTACTCGTGTTAAATAAACAAAATTCTTTTCATTTTCAAGGCAGAAATCTTCAATTGTCATTTCCCTTCCATTCATAAAAACGTTGCAGGTAAATCCCCCATCATCTTGAAAATATGGAAAAAATGCAGCACATTCATTAAATGCTTTAATTTCAGGCGAAACAGTTCTGTCTGTTCCTCGAATTGCCCCGAAATAAAAAGTACCGCTTTCTGTTGAAGCAAGCACATACAAAAGAGAACGAAGCACTGCAACATTATAACCAGTATCTTCGATAAAAGTAACAGTATTTGCAACACCTTTTTCTGTAAAAGTTGAAGCAAATGGATTTAAAGTTACATCCACTCCAGATTGATTGAATAAATAAGTTTTTCCTGAATAAACCGAAATAACCGCTGAAGCAAGGTTTCTAATCCAATTCAGAGAAAAATACAAATCATAACGCTGAGACAAAACTCCCTGATGTCCGATATCTTTTACATTGACAGTTTCTTTGATTAAAGGTTCGCGTTTAAGCATGCCACCTGCAATAGGTTCCACAATGCCGTCAGCAATCCATTTTGCAAATCCGGCAGATGAAAGATGTTTTTTTTCAGCATTATTTTGACTTCCATCAGAATCAACAGAATTTGAGAACGGCTTTCCATTTGAAATTCGCACGAGCTCGTTATTTTCATTATACATTGCATCTGGTGCAAAAGAAATTTTTGGAAGATTTTCACGAATAACTGCAACCATCTGCTTTACATCATGATATTGAGTTGTATCCGGCAGAACATAATCCCAAGGAATTTTTTTCTCGGTAACAATCATGACATCTTCAAATGAAGCACTGTAGAATTTATCAAAATTCATGCCAGTTGGTACTCCCCTTGCAGCATAATTTCCATAAAGCATCAGATCTACCAATGCCGTTTTTCCTTTTGGAGTAAACTGCACAAATACTTCACTGTTTTTTAAAAAATAATAACGAATGCGCAGTGGATTTCCTGTTTTTTTATCACGCACTAAAACCCAGCTGCCCATTGCGTCACCCGGATAAACATCCTGTTTTTCTTCGTAAAAACCTTTGTCAGAAAAAACTTTTACATTGATTTTTGTATGAGGTGCCACAAAAATATTGAAAGTGGATTCATTTTCTTCCATTCGAATCTGAAATTTTTCACCATTCAGATTTGCCCTTATTTCAGGAATATTTTCTCTAACTGCAGAAAGAGGTGCTGCAAACCATTTTTCTTCGAGTTCTTCGCGAATTTCTGCAGAATCTGGAATTCCAAGTCTGTTATAAGCGGCAAAAACTGGCAGAAAAATTGTAAATATGCACAAAAAACTTATTAATTTTTTCATTTGCACCTCTATCATCAGCATTTCAAAAAGAAATCTCGCTTTGGAAACTAAAACTGACCTGGGTCTGTATCAGTTGCGCCTTCAGCTTTTCTAATCACTGGCTCAACTTGCCTTCCATCTGCAAGAAGAATCTTTCCATTTGGAAGTTCATCAGGGTGTTTTCCAATTGGTGCATTTGAAAGAAGAAGTTTCAATCTGTTGAGCTGATTTACTTCAGAACTACCAGGATCATAATCAATAGCACTGATATTTGCATCAGGAAAACGTCTGCGCAATTCTTTTATCATACCTTTTCCAGTAACATGATTTGGAAGACACGCAAAAGGTTGAACACACGCAATGCTTGGTGCACCTTCATGAATCAGTTCGACCATTTCAGCTGTCAAAAACCATCCTTCACCAGTGATGTTTCCAAGCTGAACGATATCATCGACTCCATTCATCATTTTGTAGATGTGGTTTGGAGCTTCAAATCTGCGGCTTTTTGAAAGATATTTCTTCATTTTTCTGCGGTAAAGTTCAAGTCCCCACACAAGCAAACGAGAATTTCTTTCAGTCTTCTTTGGGAAAGCAAGCTGCTCATGACGGAAAATACCAGTTGCAAAAGAATAAAAGAAAAAGTCCAGCAAATCAGGCATAACACATTCAGCACCTTCGCGTTCAATAGTTTCCACTATCTGATTGTTAGCTGTAGGATGGAATTTTACAAGAATTTCTCCGACAACACCAACACGAGCTTTTTTTATTGGCTTGAGTTCAAGTTCATCAAATTCTTTTATGATATCTTTGATAAGTTTATTATATTTATAGAAAGAAACGTGATGTGAAAACATTTTCTCCGCTATTCCATTCCATTTTTCATAAAGTTGATTTGCACTTCCTGGAACTGCTTCATAAGGACGTGTTCTATACAAAACCCGCATCAATACATCGCCTACTACGAGAGCTTTTACAAGTCCGTCAATCAAACTTGGAGTCAGTTTAAATCCCGGATTTTTTTCAAAACCTTGGGCACTCAGTGAAAGAACAGGAACCTGAGACATTCCAGCATCGTTTAACGCCCGCCTGATAAATCCAATGTAGTTTGTAGCACGACAGCCGCCACCAGTTTGAGTAATGATGAGCGCAACTTTATTCAAATCATATTTTCCACTCTCCAAGGCAGAAATCATCTGACCTGCAACAAGAAGTGATGGATAACACGCATCATTGTTTACGTATTTGAGTCCAGCTTCCACAGCTTTTGGATCTACTGCATCCAAAACCACAAAATTGTAACCGCCACTTTGGAAAGCTTTTTGCAAAAGTCTGAAATGAATCGGCGACATTTGCGGTCCAATAATCGTAAAGTCTTTTTTCATTTCTTCTGTAAAAATCACACGTTGATATGCAGAAGATTTGATTTCTGATTTTGTTTTATTCCGTCTGCGTTCTTTTACGGCAGCAATCAACGAACGAATTCTTATTCGTACAGCTCCAAGGTTTGAACCTTCGTCAATTTTGATGAGAGTGTACATTCTACTTTTTGCACGAAGTATTTCATCCACCTGATCTGCTGTAACGGCATCGAGTCCGCAACCAAATGAAGTAAGCTGAACAAGTTCAAGATTCGGCATTTCAGAAACAAACTGAGCCGCACGATAAAGCCTGTTGTGATAAACCCACTGATCGATAATTCGCAAAGGACGCTCAATTTTTCCAAGATGAGCAATGGAATCTTCTGTCAAGACAGCAAGTCCGAGTCCATTTATCATTTCAGGAATTCCATGATTTATTTCTGGATCCAGATGATATGGACGACCTGCAAGGACAATACCACTTGCACCCTTTGTGATGATTTCTTCAAGAGCTTCCTCACCAGCTTTTTTTGTATCTTCACGGAATTTTTCCTGTTCATTCCAAGCTTTATCTACAGCATCGTAAATTTGATTTGGCGTCAGAAGTGAAAACTTAGGTAAAAGCTCTTCACAAAGTCTTTCTTTCAAACGTTCTTTATCATAAATAGGAAGAAACGGATCCATATACAAAATAGAAGGATCTTGGCGCAACTGGTCTACATTATTTCGCAAAACTTCCGGATAACTTGTAACAATTGGACAATTATAATGATTTCCAGCTCCTACATCTTCCTGTTTTTCATAAGGTGCACATGGATAAAAAATGAATTTAACACCGCGCTGAATCAAAGATTCCACATGACCGTGACTGATTTTTCCAGGATAACAAACTGATTCAGAAGGAATTGTTTCAAGACCTTTTTCATAAACAGCTCGACTCGAACGCTGACTTAAAACAACTCTAAAACCAAGTTCATTAAAGAAAGTGAACCAAAGAGGATAATTTTCATACATGTTCAAAACACGAGGAATACCAACTTCACCAAGCGGAGCATCCTCAATTTTTCTTGGAATGTAACTGAAAAGTCGTTTATATTTCCATGCAAAAAGATTTGGAAGAGGACCAGTCTGTTCATCATCAATACCAGTATTTTTTTTGTTGCTGGCATCAATAACATTTCCTTCGATTTCAGCGCCTTTTTCGCATCTGTTGCCGGTAATGAAAGTGCGTTTTGTTTCACCAGAAGAAAAAGTATTAATCGTCAAAAGACAATTGTTCTGGCATTTTCCACAGCGTCGTAAATCTAATTCAACGTGAAAATTTTCCAAATCTTTCAAAGTAGCTATTGAAGAACGAACATCATGGACAGTTCCTTCCGGTTCACCTGGTTGAGGCTCCATCAAATCACACCACTGATCATAGGCAATCAACGCAGAACCATAAGCACCCATCAAACCTGCAACATCAGGACGATAAACTTTGACGCCAGCAATTTTTTCAAAAGCACGCAAAATGGCATCATTAAAGAAAGTTCCTCCCTGAACTACAACTTTTTCTCCAATATCACTTGCTTTTCTAAGCTTGATTACTTTGAACAATGCATTTTTGATAACAGAATAAGAAAGTCCAGCTGCAATATCAGCAACAGAAGCGCCTTCCTTTTGAGCTTGCTTTACGCGGCTGTTCATAAAAACAGTACAACGCGAACCTAAATCTACAGGTTTTTCAGCCATCAAAGCAATTTTTCCAAATTCTTTAACGTCCATTCCCATTGTATTTGCAAAATTATCAAGGAACGAACCGCATCCGCTTGAACATGCCTCATTCAGCTGAATACTAACAATTGCACCGTCTTTCATGCGCAGACATTTCATATCCTGTCCGCCAATATCCAAAAGGAATTCAACTCCAGGAACAAAAAAGTTTGCAGCTCTAAAATGCGTGATAGTTTCAACTTCTCCAGAATCTACACCAAGTGCAGCCTGAAATAACGCTTCTCCATATCCAGTTGAAACAGCACGCGCAATATAAACATCATCAGGGAGTTGATTATATAAATCTTTTAGCACTTTAACGGCAAGTTCAACAGGATTTCCCTGATTGTGCGCATAAAAATCCCACAAAATACGACCGTCTTTATCAATAAGACAAGCTTTTGTAGTAGTTGAACCCGAATCAAGTCCCAAAAATACAGGTCCGTGTGTTTTTTTAAGTTCACCACGTTTTGCTTTCTGTTCGCTATGACGAACTTGAAATTCATCCAATTCAGCCTGATTTTTAAACAGGGGGTCAAGTCTCTGAACTTCGCTAAGTTCAGCACCTACAAGATTCTGCAAACTTGAACGGAATTCTGAAATTGTTGGAAATTTAAAGGTATTTTTTGAATCATCATTTGCTGTAGAATTATCATTTTCTGAAACAGGTTCTGAAAATTTTCTTTCTGCTCCATAAGCACAGCCTGTTGCCACAAAAAGCTGAGAATCTTCAGGAACAATAACCTGTTCAGGTGTCAGTTTTAATGTATCAATAAATCGAAAACGCAATTGATCCAAAAAATGAAGCGGTCCGCCTAAAAATGCAACATTTCCACGAATTGGTTTTCCACATGCAAGCCCCGAAATGGTCTGCGAAACAACAGCTTGAAAAATAGATGCAGCTATGTCTTCACGTCGTGCACCTTCGTTAATTAGCGGCTGAATATCAGTTTTTGCAAAAACTCCGCATCTTGCTGCAATCGGATAAATCTGATTTGCACCTTTCGCAAGTTCATTCAAGCCCATTGCATCAGTTTCCAAAAGAGCCGCCATCTGGTCAATAAAAGCACCTGTACCACCAGCACAAGTGCCGTTCATTCGCTGCTCAACACCGCCTTTAAAATATGTAATTTTAGCATCTTCACCGCCAAGTTCAATCACAACATCAGTTCGCGGAATCAATTTTTTTACAGATGTAGTTGCAGCAATTACTTCCTGAATGAACGGAATATTTAACCATTGTGATACGGAAAGCCCGCCTGAACCAGTTACTTTTACTGTAACTTTTCTCTGAGAACCATCTTCCAAATGTCCTTCAAGAAAATCAAGAGCTTTGTTCACAACACTTATGATAGTTGAACGAATATCCGCACGATGACGCTGGTAATCACCATAAATAAGTTTATCATTGTCATCTAAAACTGCGACTTTAACTGTTGTTGAACCAACATCGATACCAATGCGAATTGGCAATAAAGAATTTTTTTCCATATTTTATATATTAACGGGAAACAGCAAGTTAGTCAAATTAGGTATGAATCAAACAATATTAGATTAATTTGCTGTCAAATCTGTAAAAATTACATTTAAAGCTTCAATAAACTCACTTGTATCAGATTTAAGTTTGCGTAAGAATGAATTATCTTCCAAAGGTCCTACAACTTTTTTCATTTCATCACTATTCTGATAAGTCATATTCCTGTAATAATCAGTATAATCTTTTTCACGCGATTTTAATGAAGCATTGTAAATGTCATAAGCAACAATTGAAACATCATCTGTAATATTTCTAAACAAATCAACAGAGAATTCTTCAATAGGTCGTGAATACAATTCTTCCAAAAGATATAAAGCATAACGTACTTTATATTCATCGTAAGCACAACTGCAAAACTTATAAAAATCATGTACTTTATCCCAGCTGCTAATCTGACCATTTTTTATAGAAGAAAACAGTTCTTTTCGCTTTTCGCATGGAATAATCTGCCCACCGACATTTTCCCATTCTGTGTACAAAGAAAGTTTTCTGATTCTGTAAAGCAAATCTTTTGTAAGTCTGTCACAATTCATATTTTTGCAGAACTGAACGAGAGTTCTTACAGAAAAATATTTTACAATCTTGCGGTACATTTTATATGCCTGAACAGGTTTAAAAATAACAGCTCCATATTTTTTTTGACAAATGTCATCATCAAGCGTAAAATCGGCTTCTGGATTCTGATGAAGAAAATCTTTTGCCGCCTGATATTTTTTTTGTGGAGTATCTGCGTTACTCATATATTCGCTATCAATTTTTATAAGATAATCACGTGTCAGATTTATCAGTCTGACAATAGCCTGCATAATTTCCTGCATAGTGTCGCATGCCAAAGGATCAGTTTCAATTATTTGGATTTTTTTCCTGCGTTTATCACGTTTTATAAATTTATCATTATTTCTTGTGATGGCAAACATATCATACATAAACCACCATGCCGGAATTATATTGATTTTCTGAGAACCATTAAATCCTGGAGAAACAAGTGCAAACGGATACTGAATGTCCAGTTCGTACTGGTAACTTCCCTTTGAAACAAGAACAAAAGATGCAAACCTGGAATTATGTTTAAAATCAGAACAAAGTCCCGGCCAAAATCCACGCTTTGCAAAAATTTCACCATCGGGACTTCGACTGTTGTGATTGCTTCCAACAGTTGCTCCAGCGGCAATATTACTCTGCCCCATAATTGTAGTTGCTATCAAAAACGATGAATTATGATGCTGTTCGTGAAATGGAAAAATCAGATTATTCAAGATTTCACAACATGAAACAGTGGAATTATCTCCAAGCACTGAGTTTAAAAGCCTTGCACCATATTTCACCTGACAGTTTCTGCCAATTACAAAACGAATTGCAATTGCCTGATAAAAAACTTTGCTTCCATAACCCAAAATTCCATTTACCATTTCCACGCCTTCACCAATCTGCGAAGGTTCTTCTTCGGAAGACAAAACTGTCATATTTTTAAGTTTGTATGCACCTTTTATATAAGCCGCATCACACACTTTTGTATCTTTTATAATGCTGCAATTTTTAATGACACAATCATTTCCGATTATTCCATAAGTATTTTCCTTCAGTTTATCTTCGTTTTCCGTCATTTCAACAAAACGATGTAAAAGTTCATCATCATCACGATAATGCGACCACAAATATGCATCTGATGGAATCATTTTTTCAAAAGCAAGAATTTTTCTTCCGTCATTTTCATTTGCAACGCCAATCCAGCATCTGTGTTCTTCAGGTTCACCTTTTTTCAAAAATCCATTTCCAAATTTTGAATGATTCGTGCAGCAAAGTTCCTGAATATTAAATAAAATGTTTCTATTTCCAATTCTATAATTGTCAAGATAAGCAATATTTCTAATAACGCAATTATCACCAATCACAACATTGCTGATTCTGGAGTTTCTGATTCCCACTTCCAAAATCAAATCATTATATTGTAATTGAGCTTTTTTTATCTCTCCGATAACTACAAAACCTGAAAAAAAAGTAAAGTAAATTAAAGAAACGTCAAATTTTCCTTTTTCTGCCGGAACATAAATATTTGACCATGTTTTATCTGTATTGTGATTTAAATTCTTCTCTAAAACTTCAATTTCCTCTGCGGTCAAATGACGCTTTCCTTCAAGAAGTTCCAAAGGAACTGTATTTTCACATATTTTTTCAATTATTTTCACCATAAGTGCTTAATTATACTACTCCATTATATTTTAGTCAAAATGCTAATTCTCACAACGCTAATTCTCACATTTCACAAACTACGCAATATTTCACTTTCTGTTGTCTTTTTTATTATATCTGTTAAAATATAACCAACATGAAAACAAGTTATAAATTTTTTATTATTTTAATTTCGCTTTTTATTACTCTTTCCGCTCCCCTTTTTTCACAAAATAATTCTCAGCAAATATCTAAACAACAAAACGTCAAGCAGGTTACATTAGAAAACGGACTTCAAGTTTTTTTTCTTGAAAACAACTCAGATGCTCTTGTTCATATTAAAATTGTTTTCAAAGCTGGCTTTTCAAATCAAACAAAAGAAAACAATGGATTTTTTAAACTTTTCACAAAAATAATTCAAACTTCAAATCCTCAAATTCCTTTTTCCAGCGCAGAATGCCTTTCCGATTTTTCATCTTATTCTTTGGAAATCACAAATGAACAGCTTCCAAAAACACTTTCGTCTTTGAGCAGAAGCTTTTTTGAACCAGTTTTTTCGCAGGAAAAGATACAAAATGAACTTACAAAAATGAAAAATGAAGTCAACAAAAATGCAAAAGAACTTTCCACCCTCATTAATTCAAGCATAGATTCCAGAGTTTTTTCAGAAGAACCATGGAAACACGACTCAGGAATTTATCCTTCGTTATTTTCAAAAAATACAGTTGATTCTGCAAGAACTATTCTAACTCAAATCGCTGAAAGATATTATACTCCGCAAAACTGCGCAATTTACATAACAGGAAATTTTGATTCTCAAAAAACAATAATGGAATTGTCGCAGACTTTTGGAAGATATTACTCAAATTTTAAAACTCCAGTTTCCAAGCCGACATCAGCAGTAAATAAACAGCGAAAATACGTTTTTCATCATCCTGAAATTTCTGAAGAACTTACGCAAATTGTCGTGCAATATACATTGATGTCTTTTGAAGAATGTGAACTCTCCGCTGCTCTTTTAAATAACAATTATTCTTCATTTAAAAATGAAATTCTTGCGCAAGCAGATTTGAATATTCCAGGTTGGGAATATATTGATGTAAAAGCTGCGCACAAAAAAGACACATCTCGGCTGATTATTCAAACATTAATGCAAAAACCAGAAAAAAAATTTCCAAAAAAAATATCAAGTTTCGACCAGACACAACTTTTTTTACAGAACATTGAAAAACTTTCTTCATTTATAAATGAAAACGAACTGATAAACGCAAAACTTTTTTTGCAGGCGCAAACCGAAAACATCATCAAAAATCCATTAGATTACATGGAAAAACTTTCAGAATTATGGGCAATTTCTCCTTTTTTTAAAACAGGTGAAAACTTTATGCCAGCCGATATTCTTTTTGAAAAGCAGGAAACAATTAATCAAATTGAAATACAAAATCTAAAGAATTTTATTGATTCTGAATCCCCTTTTATTTTTGTTATGATTAATTCTAAAGACTATAAAACAAACAAAAAAGCATTTTTTCAGGCAGGATTTGAAGAAATAAACGAAAAAAACGCATCCTGGTACATGCAGGAACTTACAAAAGAAACAAAAAATCAATATCAGATTGATGACGACAAATACTTTTCAAAAAATCAGCAGAATGCGGGCAATAACAATTATTTTGAAAAGAATGTTTCTCAGATTCAGGAAACGACACTTTCAAACGGAATAAAAGTTTTTTCCAAAAAAAATAGCACAGAGTTTTCGACTGTAATTACATTAAGCATAAACGGCGGACAATTGAACTCAAGTCAAAATAACGGTTTTGAAGAAGTAATGTGCAGCATTTTATCAAGTCTAATTCAAACAGAACTGAATAAACAGACTGCAAATGGAATTATTTTGAATAACACAAAAGTCACTCATCAAACGGATTTATCCACAAGCAGCATTTTTATAGAATTCAACAAGGAAGATTCGTTTGCAGTGTGCAATGCAATTCAAAAAGCAATAATTTTTACAGAAATACCGCCAGCTGCAGCCGACAAAGCAGTTTTTTCCCGTCAATACAAAAAAAGATTGGAGAATGGAAGTTCCGCCAAACAGATGGAAAGCAGTGTCATCAAAAGTTTATATGGTCAGAATGCTTTTTACAATATTTTCGAAACTCAAAATGAAATATTACAGGATACAAATTATTTTTCAATTTTGCAGGCCTATCCTGATTTTTTGGATGCAAAACGATACAACATCATACTTTGCGGTGATTTTGATCAAAATATTTTTGATTACCTTGATGATGCATTCTCTTATTTTTCGGAAACAAACGTTCAGTTGAACACCTGCAACGATTTTCCTGATTTTCAAAAAAACAAATCCATCAGGGTAAAAATAAACCACACTTTTTTGACGGATATTCCTGCCGAACTTGCAGGACCACAACCAGCAGTTCTCGTGCCAACAACCGAGTTTAAAGACCCTGTAATTTTTGCAATACAAGCTCAGCAACCTCAGGATTCCAAAGAAGCTGCAATTTTTAATGCTGTTTTAAACTCTTTTCAAAAAGAATTTCAGGCAATTCTAAATCAAAATGAAAAGACAAAAGAAAATACCGTAAGCATCAAATTACCCAAAACAAAAATGCCGTTTGCACTCATAACAATTTTGGATGTAAATGCGCCAAAAGAAGTGGACAGTTCATACAAAACGGCAAGAAATCAATTTATCAAAAAAATTACTTCTTCTTCGGCTGGAAGTTTTATTCAGCAAATTAAAAACGACTGGATTTTATCACAAATGAAAGAAACAGCAACTAACTATGGCACTTCCAAACTCATGCAAAAAGGAATAGAAAATTTTCCTGAAAATCCAAAAGCCGATTTTTATCTTCAAGAATACAATTCCATTCAAAATGCAACAATTCAGGATTTTATTTCTGCGACAGAATCTTTACCACTTACTCCACAACTCAGAGCTTATGGAAAATAAAAAAAAAGACTTCCCATTTCTGAGAAGTCTTAGGCGGCTGCTGCAGGTTTTGAACCTGCGACACATGGATTAACAGTCGTCACCAAGTGTATATCAAAAACATCCAATGCTACTTCTTTCCCAATTTACAATTTCTATTTTACATCAGTATAAGGAATTATGCAACTGACAGTTTTTGAGTTATTTTGAGAAGTTTCTATTTTACTACAATCTTTACTACAATCGTGTGTAAATCCATTACTACAAGAAAAAAAAGGTCTCTTTTAATGCCGTTCGCTCCAGCCGTACTTCGTACAGCTTCCGCTCACTACATTCCTCTTGTGCCCAGAAAAATCACCTTCCCCAAAAGGTAGCAAACAGAGTGTTCACTCAGTTAATCCATTTCGCTTACTCAGCCGCTTTCATTCCAGTACAAAACCTCTTATACCAGCT
>SAMEA104315430__coassemble_209_pt1 | contig 30788 bp, 26 predicted proteins | sample SAMEA104315430__metabat2_low_PE_026 | metagenome-assembled genome bin SAMEA104315430 (sample SAMEA104315430) | gut metagenome | biome: Monkey gut; feature: monkey-associated habitat; material: faeces | place: China | collected 2013 | reverse complement strand
ATCATATTTGTATTTTTATGATAAGAGTCTTGGAAAGATGGTCAGACTCCTAGTTCACGAGTTTCCAAGAACCAGTTCACAAGAAGTTTAATTCAATGTATAATAGAAAAATGTTACAAAAAAAACAAATCGTTACATTATTATCAGTTTTGTCTCTTTTGTTTTTTTCATGCACAGACAAACAGACAAAAAAAGAAATAGAAAATCATAAACGTGCTTCTGAATTTTACCAGTATGTAGTGCAGATTCAAAAAGAAAATGATGAAAAAATGCAAAATTATTTTGATAGTCTTACTCTAGAACAAAAAATTTCTCAAATTTTTATAGAAAATCTGGAAGGATGTACAAAATTCCGTTCATATGAAACAGTCGGCAAAATGAACGGCACAAATGATGATACACCGCTAGTTGCAGGCGGATATTTGTTTTTTTCATATAATATAGCACAAACTCCAGAAAAACAAAAAGAATTTGCACAGTCAATTCAAGATTATTGTGATGAATACAATCTGATTTATCCATTTCTTTGTGTTGATCAGGAAGGTGGATGGGTTTCCAGATTAAAAACTTTAAATGACAAACTTCCATCCAACAAAGAAGTCTCAGAATCATATTCTACTGAGCAGGCTTATCAATTATATAAAAAACAGGCAATTCAGATGAAAAACTTGGGATTTCACATGAATCTTGCTCCAGTAATAGAAACTGAAACTCAGGGAAATTGTAATTTTTTAGATGGCAGAAGTTATGGCGATTATAAAAAAGTAATAGATTACGGACGAGCATGCATAAATGCTTATCAAAATAATAATATTTCGACTGTAGTAAAGCATTTTCCTGGAAATACAAATACCGACCCTCATTCAGGATTGCCAGAAATCACACTTTCAAAAAATGATTTGGATGAATCTATAATGTCTTTTAAAAATATTCTGGAATACAAGCCTGATGCAGTTTTGATGTCTCATGCCAGGACACTTGCAATCGATAAAGAAACTCCTGCCTGCCTTTCAAAACAATGGGTAACTGATATTTTGAGAAATGAATTTGGTTTTGATGGGTTAGTATTTTCTGATGATATTTTGATGGCAGCTCTCGCAGAAAACGGTTTTCCTCCACAGAAGGCAGTTGTTATGGCTATAGAAGCTGGTGTTGACTGCATTATGATTTCACAAAAACGTTTTGCCTCGTCAGCCAGAATTCTATATGATAAAGCTCAAAATGATTCTGATTTCCTTGATTTACTTCAAAAAGCTTCTTTTAGAGTTATAAAATATAAATTTAACAATGGAATATTAAAATTATGAAACAAAAACAAAATAAATTGTCAGGAAAAGAAGGTTTTGAAAAATATTATCAGGATTTATATGGCACCAGATGGCAGGATTTAAAAATTGCATTTCAAAAGGAAAATAAAACTGTTGAATATTTTGTAAAAGGTGCTCAAAATCCATATTATCTAGATAGTGCTTCAGTACTTGCAGCAGTTTGCCTTCCTGTAAAAAATGCGGAAAAAATTCTAGATTTATGTGCAGCTCCCGGCGGAAAAACTGTAGTTCTTGCTTCTCGAATGGATGGGGAAAGTGAACTTTTTGCAAATGAGAGATCCGCTTCCAGAAAAACACGATTGCACAATACTATAAATACATGTCTGCCCTCAGAGATTAATTCTCGCATCAAAGTAAGTTGCAGCGATGGTGCTACCTGGTGTAAAAAACAATCCGAATGTTTTGATAGAATTCTTCTTGATGCCCCTTGTTCTTCAGAACGTCATGTTTTTTTAGATTCAAAATATTTAGACCAGTGGACTCCTTCCAGAATAAAGACAGTTACAATGCAGCAATGGTCACTTTTATCCTGTGCATTCAGACTTTTAAAAGAAAATGGCATAATGATCTATTCAACTTGTGCTTTATGTCCTTCAGAAAATGATTTAATGATAGAAAAGCTTCTTCAGAAATTTAATAAACAAAAAGACACAATAGAATTACTTCCCATTAAATATGATGAAGAAGAAATAAAACCATTTTGTTCTGAAAAATTACCTGATTTTGAAAAAACACAATACGGAGCTCAAATTTTACCTGATATTCAAAATGGAGCCGGACCAATCTATTTTTCAATCATAAAAAAAAGAAAATCCATTCTGTAAGAAAGATAAAAAAACTATTGATTTGAAAAAAAAATTAAAAATAGCAAAAATGATACTAAAGATGTTAAAACTACTTGATTTTTTTTGATAATACTTTAAAATATTATAGTTATGGAAAAGGAAGAAGATAAACTTCAGAAAATTATTGAAATTGAAAAACAACTCGGTGAAATTCAGGATGTTGATGTTCTTTTGGAACGAATTCTTACAGAAACTAGAAAAATAGTAAATGCCGATGCTGGTTCAATATATGTTACTGAAGGTCAAAAACTGAAAATAAAATACGGTCAGAATGACACTCATTTAAAGGAACTTGCACCAGGCGAAAAGCTTCCGTATACATGTTTTTCTTTTCCGATTAATGAGAAATCAATCTGCGGTTATGTTGCATCAACTGGAAAAGCTTTGAACATTCAGGATGTTTATGAGATTTCAGAAAATGAGCCGTACAGATTCAACAAAAATACAGACCTCACTACAGATTATAGAACAAAATCAATGTATACACTTCCGTTGCGCATGGCAAATGGAAACCTTCTGGGCGTTTTGCAGATAATAAATGCAAAGGATTTGGATGGAACAGTAATCCCTTTTGATGATGAGGCTGAACTTTTGATTACACATTTTGCTTCATCAGCAGTACAGGCTCTGCAGCACGCATACCTTACATCGAATATGGTAAAACGAATGTTGAAAATGGCGGAATTCCGTGATCCAAAAGAAACTTATCCTCACGTTGAACGCGTTTCTTCATTTTCACTTGAGATTTATGACAGATGGGCTTTTAATCACAATGTTCCTGAAGAAGAACAGCACCGTTATCGTGATAATCTGAAAATTGCTGCAAAATTTCATGATGTTGGAAAAGTCGGCATTTCGGATGTTATTCTCAAAAAAAGTTTCCCTCGTTTTACAGAGGAAGAACGAAATATTATGAAAGGACACACTTGTATTGGTGCACAGTTGTTTGAGCCACCAGAATCATTTTTGGATGAAATGTCACAGGAGATTGCTCTTCACCATCATGACAGATGGGATGGCGGTGAAATGGGATATCCTGGAAACATAGACTTAAACACTTTTTCAATAAAAAATGGGGTAGTCCCAAATTCTATTCCGTTAAAAGGAAACGAAATTCCACTTTCTGCAAGAATTGTCGCTGTTGCTGATGTATTTGATGCGCTAAGTCACAAAAGATGTTACAAAGAGTCCTGGACAATAGAGGATTCTTTTGATGAAATTCAAAATAATGCAGGCTCTCAATTTGATCCTGAAGTTGTACTTGCATTCATGCAGGTGAAAGACAGAATCTGTTCCATTCAGATGGCTTATCCTGATTCTGAAGAAGAATAGTTAGTTTTTGTGATTTCGTAAAAGCCTGTTTATTTCTCTATCAAAAGCATTTGCAAAAAGCGAAAACAATTTTTTATCGTAACCATTGTTAAAATGTTTTACCAAACCAATTTCTGCAAGTTGCAAATTAAAGTTTCTTTCACTCAAAAGTTTTGCAATATTTTCAGAATTAAAAACTGTTCCTCGATCATTGATAGAAGTAATGTTTTTTTCAACAAGTTTTGAAGCAAAAACAATATCTCGTGTGATTACCAAATCATTACTGGCTGCATTTTGCAAAATGTAATTATCGGCAGCATCTTTTTGTGCTGAACAGATTTTCATTTCATAAGCAAAATCAGTTTTACAATGAATATTTTTATTAGCAACTAAAATAATATTTAAATCAAGTTTATGTGCAATTTTAATTGCGTGATTTCTCACAAGAGCAGGACAGGAATCAGCATCAATCCAAATCGTAAAAAGTGCCACTTACAAAACCTTGTCAATTTTTTTTATCATTTCAAGTGTAATTCGTTGAATTTCATCAGAATCCAACGAATTTTCAGAAATTTGTGGAACATTTTCTCCGTTTTCCAAAGCAATTTTATTCTGTTTTTCTTTGTAAAGTTCATCACAAATCATGATACCAGAAAGAATTGCAACTTGTAATGGGGATTTTATAGAATCAATGGTTTTTACATCATCAGTAATACGTTGATAATAACCTAAGAGTTTTTCCAGATATTGATTATCTTCATTCGCTTGGATTGTAAAACTAGTTCCAAGCATGTCAATTTTTAATCTGCCCATATTCTAAAAAATATCAAAACTTAAATCATCATCTGATTCGTCAGAATAAGTGTCTTCAGGCATTTGTTCATAATCCTGAAAAGTATTTTGCGGATTTTCCTGAACATTTTGAACACTGTCAAAAGCTTGAGAGCCTGCACTGAATAAATCATCAGTAAAATCTGAGTCATTTTCCGAAGATAAATTATCCATGTCATCAAATTTTACATTTGAAATATCATTGTGAAAAGTAGAATTCTGTTTTGAAGCGTCATCTATAGTTTGAGTTGAATTTACAGTCTGTTGATTTGAAAAATTTTCATTTGAAATTTCAGAATTAATTTTTTGACTGTTTTGTGTTTCTGTTTTAGTAGAATCGGTTTTAGAAGGTGAAACCTGACCGATATTTGTTTGCTGAACAGACAGTGAGGAAAAAGTTTCCAGCACTGTGTTTTCAATAGAACTCAATCGGTCAAGTGCATTTTTAATTCCATTCTCAATCTGGTTTTGATCTGATTCGAAAGAAGAGAGCAGCTCCGACTTGCTTGAAAGCGAATTTGTGAGCTCGTCACACTTTTTGCGAAGAGCATCGTTTTCAGCCTGCAACTGTTGGATTTTAGCAACAGCACTTTCCACTTTTTTTTCTAATAACAAAACCTGATCGAGTGAAATCATTTTTGGAAGTCCTTATTTAGATGCAACAGCTTTTTTTGCAGCTTCTACAACTGCTTTAAAAGCTACAGGATCTTCAATAGCCATATTAGAAAGAGCCTTGCGGTTCAATTTAATACCTGCTTTGTTAACTCCATTTATAAACTGAGAATATGTAATTCCTTCTTCACGAACTGCAGCGTTAATACGTGCAATCCACAATTTGCGGAATTCACTTTTTTTGTCATGACGATCAACATAAGCATGATTTAATGCTTTTGTTACAGCGTCTTTTGCTGGTTTATAATTTGATTTTCTGTCGCCTCGGAAACCTTTAGCAAGTTTCAAAATCTTAACACGGCGATTTTTTCTTTTTGTTCCGTCTATTGCTCTTGACATTTATTCACCTCATTAACCGTATGGAAGCATCTGCTTTCTGATTTTTTTTGCATCTGCTTCAGCTACATAACCTGTAGCACGAAGATTTCTCTTTCTTTTTGGAGAACGTTTTGTCAAAATATGACGAAGGTTCTGTTTCTTGTGCTTAACTTTTCCACTGCCAGTTAAAGAATAACGTTTTGCAGCAGATTTTTTTGTTTTCATCTTAGGCATTTTCTAACCCCTTATTTTGCGGCTTTTGCTGAGATTGTCATTGACATGTTTCTGCCGTCCATAGCAGCAGGCTTTTCAATGTTGTACGCCGAGGTAAGTCGCTTTAACACCTCATTGAGAACTTCATAGCCGAGTTCAGTGTGGGCAAGTTCACGACCGCGGAAACGGATTGTAACCTTAACCTTATCACCCTCATTAAGAAATTCCTGTATATGTTTGGCTTTAGTGTCCAAATCTCCAGAACCAATTTTTGGTTGCATACGGATTTCTTTCAACTTTAATACTTTCTGATTCTTTTTGGCGTCTCGGAGCTTTTTTTCCTGTTCGAATCGGTATTTGCCATAATCAAGAATTTTGCAAACCGGCGGGTTAGCATTTGGTGAAACTTCAACAAGGTCTAAGCCTTTATCTTTTGCCATTCTGAGAGCCTCAGGTGTAGGAACAATTCCTAACTGATTTCCCTCTTCGTCAATAAGACGTACTTCTCTAACACGAATCATTTCATTAATTCGTTGACCTTTGTTATTATTATTATTCACGTATGCCAATTATCCTCCTAGTGTTTGTAAAAAACTTGTGCGTTTTTAAAACACATTTTAACATATAGCGTGTATCTTTGTATTATAGTAGTTTATTTTTTTTATGTCTAGTATAACATATTAATTTTGAGTAAAATTTAATTACTAAAAATGTATAAAAAGTCACACTTTGATGTATTTTACAGGCATTTGATTTAAACTTTTTTTTAAATTATAAATTATGTATGGCAGAATTTGTTTCAACTTTTACGACAGGTTTTAAAAAAGTGGTGGAAAAAAATCTTCCAGAAATTGTATCTGGATGTAAAATCTTGAATATTTATGATGGTATTGTCCACTATAAATTCAATGGTAATTCTCATGATTTAGAAAAAGTTGTTTATTTTAACAATACTTTTTTTGTAATAAAATCGTGGTGTAATTTTTCGGGTAATTTTAGTACGATGGTAAACGATTTTTGCAACGAAAATAAATATTTATTGATAAGTAAAGGAAGTTTCAGAACTCGTTTTGTAAGAGAAAATCAATTTGAAAAGGTTGATAAAAAACTTGTCATAAAGGTGGAAGAAAATGTTTTAAAACGCTCAAAATTAAAAATAGACAGAGTTTCTCCATCTACAGAAATATGGTTTAATATAAGAAGAGAAGGTTTTGCTTTTTGCGGACAGTTAATTTCTAAAAGAGAATTTACAGAAAAAAATCTGAATAAAGGTGAATTACGTCCTGAATTGGCATATCTGATGTGTTGTTTTGCAGAAATAAACGAAAATGATGTGATAGCAGAACCTTTTTGTGGATATGGTTCCATTCCAATTCAACTTGCGAAAAAGTTTCATTTTTTACATCTTTATGTTAGCGACATTGATGAAGAAAAAATTACTGCATTAAAAGAAAAAAAATATTTTAAACAAAATGATTTTGTTTCTGTTGAAGTTCAAGATGCTTTTTCTTTAAAACAAATAAAAGATAATTCTGTTGATGTTATAATTTCTGATCCGCCTTGGGGATTTTTTGAAGATGTTGGGGACATTTCTTTATTTTATGATAAAATGTTTTGTTCTTTTAAGCGCATTTTAAAAAATGATGGAAAAATGATAATTTTATCGGCCAGAAAAGATGAATTGGAATATGCTGCAGAAAAAAATAATTATAAAATTATTGAAAAGGTAGATACTTTGGTTAACGGTAAAAAAGCTTGTGTTTATATGATAATTTGATAAATTTCGCCAGTGGGGTGTGGAATGTGCAAGGTTTAATGTGAAACAGCGCACCGAGGCTTGAACAGGCGCGTAAGCGAGCCCGTTAGGGCCGAGCCGAATAGGCGAGCTGTGAAAGGCGACTGGGACAAGTGATGTTTGCTGAAATTCTATTAATTAATGATTTTGATTTTTTCTTCGGGACATTTTTGAAAAAAATCTTTGATGCGGTCTTGTAAGTCTTGAGGGTTTTTTGCATTTAAAAATTGAGTTTGGGCATAATGAGAAAATTTGAAATTTTGCGAATAATATGTAAAAAATCTTTGTAAGCGTGTTTTCCAAAATTCTTGTGGCTGATATTGTTTAATATCTTCTATATATTGTAGTGCGATTTGTTCTAGATTTACTGGTGGCAAGGCATTTTGTTTGATTTGCGAAAAAATCCATGGCTTTTGAACGGCGGCTCTGGAAATCATTATGCCATCTACATCTGGGGCTTTTTGTAATGCTGCTTTGTATGTTTGGGGGTCTTTTACGTTTCCGTTAAGATATACTTGTATTCCATGTTTTTTGTATTGGTCGGCTAGAAGTTGACAAAATTCATATCTGGGCGGTCGGATTAATTTTTCTTTTTTTGTTCTTGGATGAAGTGTCAATAATTGAACGCCTTCTTCTACCAGCATATCGCAAAAGTTTAAAAGTTTTTCTGTGGTAAAATCTTCATCGCCAAGTCGTAGTTTTACGCTTAAGCGTTTATTTGTGTTATTTTTTTGGTTATACGACTTGACTGTTTGAGAAACGGCTTTTACCATTTGCTGTGTTTCTGTCTGGTCTTTTAGCATCCACGAAATTCCACTTCCGTGTTTGTAAATATCTGGAGCGGAACAGCCCATGTTTATGTCTATACCGATGCCTTCGAGTTGAATGAGAATTTCGGCGGCTTTTTGCATTGATTGTGTTTCATGTCCTGTTAGTTGCCATACAACTTTTTTTGGTGCTGGTGCAGGATTTATGTAAAATTTTTCGAAAGGACCGTTTACTAATAATGTTCCTGCATTTATCATTTCTGTAAAATATTCATCACATCCTCCAAATTGTTCCAGCAGGATTCGAAAGGCGGGATGTGATATTGTTGCCATGGGACCGCAAATTAATTTCATTGTTTTATTATAGCAGATTTTGATTATAAAAAAAAGATTATAAAAAAAAGATTGAAATATAACTGTTAAAGTATTAAAATTATAATAATGGATTAAAATAGTCTGTGGAGTGTTTATTTTTTGGAGGATTTTATGTTTGAAAGAAAAAAATACAAGGATTTTGCAAAAAAGCAATTAAAAGGAAGATGGGGAGTTCCTATTTTAATGTCTTTGATTGTTTGTTTTTTTACTTTTTTGATTAATTTCAAATCTTTTTATTCACCTGATTTTCATATTTATGTTTCTGAGTTTATGAACGGTAGCATTTCTTATTATGAATTTATAGAAGCTTTTAACGGGCTAAGTGTTCAGACTCCTGTATCATTTATTTTTGATATTTTTACTTCTATTATTTCTGGCATTTTATCTGTTGCATGTATTAGTGTTTATTTAAAAATGTCTCGTTCGCCTGAAAAAGTTGGATTTTCTTCTTTTATACAAGGACTTAATTTGTGGGCTAAGGCAGTTCTAGCTACTTTGTGGTCTTTTTTGTGGACTTTTTTGTGGTCTCTTTTATTTATCATTCCTGGCATTGTAAAATCGATTGCTTATTCGCAAATGTATTATCTGATTGTAGAATATCCAGAACTTTCTGTGACTAAAGCTATGAAAATAAGTATGTTGATTACAAAAGGTCATAAAGCTGATTTATTTGTAATGTATTTGAGTTTTTTGGGATGGATTATTCTTGCTGCCATTCCTGCAGGTCTTGGTATGATTGTTCTTTCTCCGTATATGGATATGACTTTTGTGAATGCTTATCATGCTTTGTTGAAAGAAGCTGTTGAAACTGGAAAACTTAAACCTGAAGATTTGTCGGAATAAATTTTGAAATTTAAGGAATGTTAAATCAAATGGCTGAAATTGTGCTAAAATTGCGCCATTTGATTTAACTTAGAGTTTCTACCGAAACTCTCTTATTGAACTGTTCGCTTGGCGCGAACGAATCATAACCTTTCGGAAGTTGAAACTTTCTTCAAGTTTATGATTTTAAGGGAGTTTAAATCAAACGTCTGAAATTGTGCTAAAATTGCGCCATTTGATTTAACTTTTTTTGCAGAAGTTTTATAAAAAATTTTGGAGATGTTAATTTGGAAAAGAAAACAAAATCGGGATTAATTGTTTTAATATGTTTGATTTTTTTTATTTTTTGTGTGATTTTTGCTTCGATTTTTAATCAGAAAAGAAAATATGATGCTAATCATTATAATGTTGAATTGTCAACTGCTCCTGTTTCTGATTCAACTACTTTTGATAAGGTGAAAGCAAAAAATTATAGTGATAAATTTATTGCGGCATTGTACATTGAAGGTCAGATTTCGGAAGATAATGCTGAATATAATCAAAAATGGCTTTTGTCTACCATAAATAAATTAAAACAGAACAAAAAAAATGTTGCTCTTGCAGTTTATATCAACTCACCTGGCGGAGCAGTGTATCAGGCAGATGAAGTTTATCTTGCTTTGCAGGATTATAAAACTACTGGAAAACTTGTTTATGTTTATCAAGGTCCAATGGCTGCCTCTGGAGGATATTATATTTCTTGTGCTTCTGATAAGATTTTTGCAAATAGAAATACTTTGACAGGTTGTATTGGTGTTATTTCAGGAACAACATTTGATATGACAGAATTTTTGGAAAATATTGGCATTAAAACTGAAACTATACATTCTGGAAAAAATAAAAATATGATGAATTTTAACGAACCTTTTACTGATGAACAAAAACAGATTATGCAGTCAATTTCTGATGAATGTTATGAACAGTTTGTTTCAATTGTGGCAAAGGCTCGTCGGTTAAATTATTCTCAAGCTGAAAAACTTTCTGACGGAAGACTTTATACTGCCAAACAAGCTTTAGAACTTGGACTTATTGATAGAATAGATTCTTGGGATAATATGATTGAAGAACTTTCTGAAGAAATTGATATGCCTGGTATTAAACTTCAATATTTTAAAAAAGAAAAGAAGAATAGTTTTGTTGATTATTTAACTGGAAAATCAAAAGATTTTCAAAATGCTGCCATTGCTGCTAAGATGGGGTTACCTGTTAGTATAATTGAACAAATGAATCGAAGTAATTTGATGCCGCAATATCTTTTGCCAACGGCTAAATAAAAAATCAGATAAAAAAATTGCAGAGAATTTCTTTATTTTTATGTGTTTCATGCGAAATATTGTTCAGAATTCCTGCAATTTATTGTTTTTTGTACATTTTGTACTTGATTTTGTGCAATACTACAAAACATGTTTATTGAATATTACATTTTTTTTATTTTTTTGGAAATTCGCTTATTGTTTTTTTAGAAATATCCTTTTATAATAGTAAGGATTAAACATTTTTTTCTTAAATTACACAATAAATAAAATATCATCTTGAAAGAAGTGTAATTTGAATAAATGAGTTAGAAAAGTTTATGATGAGAGTAACAGCTAAATTGAATGGTCAGAAAAAAACGTCTGGTCTTTCTGATAAAAAAAAAGTATCAGAGACAAAATCCTCCACTTATAAAACACAGGTTACCTTTCCTATCGGCGTAAAACTTGCAATCATCATAGGATTTATTGTTCTTGTTTCTCTTGGTTTAGTAACTATTTTGAATAGTCATTTTATTGGACAAGATGTTCAGATTACAGCTGAAAATTCAAATCTTTCTATAAATACACGCGCTTCTAGCACAGTAGAAGATAAGTTTAACACGGTGCGCTCAAATGTATTCCAGCTTCTTGATCTTTTAAATGTTGCAGGAACTGGTCGAAATGCAGCCATTGTACGGCAGGCAGAAGCGTTTTTCTTTGAAAGAAATCAAGACATTGCTTCAATTTTTATTCTTTCTGCAGACAGCATTTCACGCCACAACAGTACGGATGACCGCATTGTGAATAATCGTTTTTTTATTTCGAATGAAATTGACACTGGCGTGATGGACACTTTTCTAAAGGTGCAAGAAGATGCAGTTCGACGTTCAGCAGGCGGAGAAACTATTGCGTTGAATGCTTCGCCGTATTTTGAAATGCCTGTAATGTCGCTTCTTTTTCCGTATAGGGAAAACGGCCGCGAACAGACCTGTATAATCACCTTTTCAATAGAAACAATCGCCGATATTTTAGGAACTGACAGCGTAAACACTACATTCATTATAAACGATTCTGATGAACTTTTGTGCCACCCGGAAACAGAGCGCATTCTCCGCGGCGAAAGCCTTAAAAACGATCCGCTAGTTATGCAAATGCGCTTTAACAACCAAAACAACAACGACAGCCGCCAGATTCCTTATGAAACAGAAGACGAAAACGGAAAGAAAAGCCGCTTTTACGGTGCATACGAAAAACTTTCGTTCGGAGATATAGTAATCCTTACGACAGTTCCGTTCGACACGATTCTTGAAGGCGTGCGTACAACGCGGAAAAACAATATTTACCTTACCTGCATCGTTTTTTTTCTTTCGATTATGTTCGTCCTGATTTTTTCACGAGTTGGAATTTCGCGGCACTTAAGAAAACTTACCGATGCAGCAAACGAAATTAAAAATGGAAATTTTGACACTCCTGTCATAACAAGTTTGAACACAAAACGTCGCGATGAAATTGGTGTTTTAAATCAGAGTACAAAAGATGAACGCGAATTTTTGAACCTTTTTGCAAAGTTTACCAACCAGGGCGTTGCAAAGGCAATCGCGCGTAAAGAAATTGATTTTGACCCGCATTTGAAAGACGTTACGATTTTTTTCAGCGATATTCGCGGTTTTACGGCAATAAGCGACGGTTTTAAAAACCGCTTTGCAAATGATTCTCCGCGCGAAATCATCGCATTTTTGAACGACTATATGAGCCGCATGGTAAACTGCATCACCTTAAGTCACGGAAACGTTGATAAATTTGAAGGCGATGCAATTATGGCAGTCTGGGGACTTTTGCGCGATGATAGCCTTGATTTTGAAAAACTCCCTGATTCCGATTTTGCAAAAAAAGAACAGCAGGAAATTCACGAAAAACATAAAAAAGAAGATGCCTTAAATGCAATCACTGGAACAATTGCAATGCGCTATGCCCTTATGAAATACAACAAGGACGCTGAAATTTTTACAAAAGCGCACGAAAACGAACCGCTTGCACAGTACAAGCCTCACATAAAAATCGGCTGCGGTCTTAATTCCGGGCGTGCAACCTGCGGTATTATGGGTTCTGAAGACAAAATGGAATATACTGCAATTGGGGATGCCGTAAACTTCGCTTCCCGTACGGAAAGTTCCAACAAGCCCTGCGGAACAGACATCCTTATCACGGAAGATACTTACAATCTTTTAAAATACGACTATATTCGCTGTGAGGAAAACGGATTTTCTATTTCAGAAGAAAACAAGCCGTTTGAAATCGTCGTAGAGATGATTCCTGTTGAATTTGAAGTAAAGGGAAAAGGTGCACAGCATTTTTACGGAGTTGTAAATATGCCGGGATTTGATATTGAGGCGTTCTTTAAACAGGGTGACCCGGATTTTACGGCAGACAAAGACTGCATAAAGGCAGTAGGTGCAGAAGGTCCTAAGACACTTAATGAAGTGCGGACAATGCTTGGAATTCCTATTCCAGAATTTGAAAAGGTAAACTTGAATGAAGAAGAAAATAAAATCCAGGTCAAAAAATAGCTTTTTCATTCCATTTTGCCTCGCAATTATTGTATGTCTTGCAGGAGTGGCGGTAAATTCATTCCTGTTTTGCAACAGTTTTTTTCGTGCACTTACAAAGATGAACGAAACGCCGATTGCAACGATCACTTTTAAATACAAGACAACACAGCGAAAATTCCTTGAACGGGTTGTATGGGACAGGCTAAGGCAGAATTCTCCCGTGTATAACGGAGATACAATACACACAGCAAACCTTTCCGAAGCTACAATTTGGTTTACGGATGGCAACATTATGGAGCTTTCCGAAAATACTATGGCACAGGTGTTCCTTTCCGAAGATAAGTCGCTTAAGGCAGAACTTTCTGACGGTTTTGCAACAATTGATACAACGCTTTCCGAACAGGGAATGACCCTTGCTTCAAACGGCATAGAAGTTGCAGTTCAGTCAGGTTCGGCATTGAGTGCAAGTGCAGTTACAGCAGTAGAACAAAAACCAAAAAATGGAAGCGAATTTGCATTTTCCGGCGAAACAACTGACTCAAAGGGTGAAGGCATTTCTTCTGAAAGCAGCATAAAAACCACAGATCAAGCAATCACAGACTCCAATATTGGCGGACTTTCAATTCAGGTAATAAAAGGTAGCGTTGAAGTACAGCAAGCTGACGGAAATAAAATCAGCATGCAGCAGGGTGAAGGCATACAAATAGAAGGAACTGAGCAGAAAAAAACGGCTCTTATAGTTACTAATCCTGCACCTCAGTCAAAAATTCTTTACCATACACAGGGTGATGCTATCATTCCTTTTTCATGGACATTAAGCGATATTCCTGAAAACGCAATTACTACAATCATCATTGCAGCAGATAAAAAATTTTTAGATAAAAAATATAAGACAATCGTAACCGACACAAATTCTGCTGATATACCTCTTCCTTCTGGAACTTATTATTGGCAGATTACAATTACAAAAGAGGATGAAATTGTACCTCTTGCAGAAAAAACTGGAAAAATGCAGATAATTCAGTCTCTTCCACCTGAACTAGTAGTACCAATAGAAGAATATGAATATAGTTACCGTACAAGAAAACCTGCTGTCCGACTTATTTGGACTGAATCTTCGTATGCAACATCCTACAAAATGGAAATTGCAGACAATCCGCAGATGAATAATCCTATAGTAGAACAGCGGTCAAGTTTTACATCTTCTATTATTTCAACTCTTTCAGAAGGAACGTATTGGTGGCGCGTTACTCCATATTACACGATAAACCGCACGGGTTTTGCTGCTCCGTCAAAAATTAAAAGTTTTTCAATAGAAAAAAAGGGTAGTTTGCCAAAACCGTCTGTGTATATTCCACAAAATAATGGAATCGTAAATACCGAAGACACTGGCAAAGGAATATCTTTTTCTTGGAAACAGGAAAGTGAAGCTGCATCTTACACTCTTAAAATATCAGACAATCCGAATCTTACTGGTGCAAAAATAGTAAAGACAACTCAAGATAATTTTTGTACTTTGAACGCAGATGCAAAAAAAATTACCGATGGAAAATGGTACTGGGCTGTTACAATGCAGGATATTGAAGGAAATGTTTCGGAGCAGTCTGAAATACGAACTTTTTTTGCAATGAAAGGGAAGCCTGAACAGCATGTTATTGAACCAGCAGATAATTTTAAAACTTCACAAACTTTAATGCCAGATACAAAATTTACATGGAAAAGAAATCTTCCTGAAAACTTTGTAAGTCGTATGCAAATTTCAAGCGATAGTTCTTTTTCTGAACTTCTTTATGATTCTATTGTAACTGGAACGAGCGCAAAGGGAATAAATCTTCCTACGGGAACTTATTATTGGCGTTTAAAATCAAACAGCATTACGGATGAAGCTGAACTTATAACGTCTGCAAGGACACTTAAAGTAGTAGGAAACCTTGCTGCAGCAGTTTTAAATGAACCAAAAGAGCGTGCCGTTGCCCGTGAAACAGTGCCATACACATTCAGTTGGGAAGAAGTTCCTGATGCAGACTATTATAAATTTTCAATATTCCGCCAGAGCGATAATGAACTGGTTTTTGAAGAAAATGTATTCGGAACAGAAATAACAGTCGATATGTTCTCAAATCCTAAATTCAAGGACAAGTCGATGTACAAGTGGCAGGTTCAGGCACATGCAAATGCAATTGTCGGTGTTCAAAGCCGTAGAACTGGTGTACTTTCTGAAACTGAATTCTACCTTGTAAAATTGCGTCCAGTAGAAATAACAGTTCCTTCACGCAAAGCACAGATTAAGGGAGAAGACGCAATCATTTCGCCAATAACAGCACACTGGTCTACTGTTGATGTAGTAAAAAAAGCACAGTTTGTACTTACTAAAACAGACGAAAATCCTCCGAAAGAAATAATGCGCATTCCTTCTGATATACAGATGAACAATGGAAACTGCATCGCACCGCAAGATATTCTTTTGGATACTCCTGAAGGTCTTAAAGCCGGAACTTACGAAATAATCGTATATGCGGAAACCCTTGATGAGATTAATATTTCGAACACAGATAAAAAAAATCGAGGAATGTTTACCGTTCTTCCAGTAGAACCACTTGATAAGGCTCAGAATCTTGTTTCTACTCCGCAGGTTTTTGATACTGAATATTTGCGTAATCCACAAAATCCAAAAACAATCACACTTTCATGGAATAAAATTCCAAAATCAACAGAATATCATGTATCTATTCGTAATAAGAACGGAAAAGAAATTCTTTTTCAGAATGTAAAAAATGGCACAGCTTACTCAATTGATTTTAATCTTCTTTCTGAAGAAGATAAAATTTCATTTTCAAAAGGAACTTTTACATGGACTGTAAAAGGAGTGCGTCGTATAGATACTGATAAAGATGGATATTTAGATAAAATTCTTCAGGAAAGCCCGGAAGCAAAATCATCTTTTGAAACAGACATACCGATTCCAAAAAAATCAAAGGCAAAAGGAGCAACTAATCCCTATGGAAACTAAAATTCGCCTCCTTTTAGCAATTATTTTTATCATATTTTTTTCTCATACACTGTGTTCAGAAACAAAACAAAATGAGCAAGAAAATGATTTGAATCAAGTTCTTACAGCAAACAAGATATCTTATGAAGAAGATGAACTAAATCTTGATATAGATGAAAATTCTTTGGAGGAAAAGGAAGAATCTGCTGAAGAAAAATGGCAGTATCTTGAATGGGAAGAAGAATATCCAGAATTCGTCTTAAATTATGAAGTTGTAATAGAAACCCTTGAAGAAAATACTGGAAAATATACAGAAATTAACAGACTGCAGACAGAAACAAATACGCCTTATATACAGGTAAAACCTTTTCTTCCGCCAGGAAATTATAGATACAAAGTTATTACATTTAACCTTATAGGAATTGCAGTAGTTGAGTCTGATTGGTTTGAATTCCGAATAGTAAAAGCTTTTTTGCCAGAAATTTCCAATATTGCAGCAGATGTAAATCATTCGTCTACGTTGTTTCTTGACGAAATGAATGATGGTATTTTTAACATAACTGGTAAGAATCTTTTTAATGAACCAAAAAACAGAAATGAAATTTCGTATACTACTTACGCACTAAAAAATCTGAAAAAAAAGAATACTGAGCCACTTATTCCCCAAATACTTGAACTAGATGATAAAAACCGGCGATTAAAAATTCAGTTTAATATGAAAGACCTTGATGTAGGAACTTACAATTTTATTGCAACCGACGCTAGTGGACTAAAAAGTACAATTGACAAAAAAAACGAAATAATAGTAAAATTTAAAAAAAGTGTTGATTTTGATATTTCTGGAGGTTATACACTACCAATAATTCTATTTGATGACACAATAAGAAACTATTTGGGCTCAAGTGTATGGCCTTTAAGCCTTTCAGCCCGCATTTCTTTTATGCCTTTCAAACATCGTTTTGGCTATTTTGGAATAGGACTTACTGGTTCGTACACAAGAATGTTTTCCAATAAAGATTCTTATACTGTTGATGGAAATTTACTAACTGCACATGCTCTTTTTGTGTATCAGCTTCCAATTCGTACAAAATCAAAAACTTCAACTCAACAAAAGCACATTATGACTTTGGAAATTCATGCAGGAGCAGGATTTACTTTTTTTAATGATTTTAAATTTCATTTTGACCACAACATAACCACAAATCCACTTAATAGCTTGAATATAAGTATGGATTTTGGATTTGCTGCACAAATATATATTACAAACAGACTTTACACAGAAATCGGTGCAGATTACATTATGGCATTTGTTTCTGATATGGGATTCGGAATGCTAGAGCCACAGGTAAGTATAGGCTGGCAATTCTAAAAGGAACGGCAGGAAAAATGATGAAAAAAACATTGTTTAGAATAATATCAGCATTTCTCATTCTTCTTTCTTCAGTAAATATTTCGTGCAGTTTTTTTAATGAGCCTGTAAAAGATTATTTTAAAGAATACACGGAAAAAGCTCAGGTAATTCAGTACGAAATTTCAACAAAGGATGTTTTAATAGATAGCACTGGCACTTTATGCGTTCCGTCTTATAATGACATAGAAATTATATTCTACATGATAAATCCACAGCGGTTTATTTTTACAGCCGAAAACAATATGTCTTTTTCTTTTCAAAACCTGAATACAGACGGATTTTCCGAAACAGAAAAAGAAGAAATGAATGTTCTTCTAAAATCAATTACGCTCACTCAGGACGAAACGGACACGACAATCCTTCACCTTACATATCCGTCGGAATTTCTTGTGGCAGCAGAAACAGGACTTGAAATTTCACCTTCAATCCAGCTTTTTCATCCTGTATCTCGTGCAGACTTCGGAACATTCAAACCACTCACATTAAAAAGTAACTCTCCGCCGCCGCCAGTATACGGTGCTGTAGTTTACAAAGAGGCCCAAAGCGGAACTTATGTAGTCTGCCTTAATATGCCGTCAAAAGGAATGTTACAGGGAATTCACCGCGACGTAAAAACAATCACTATAGAAAACGGCACACTTGGAACAAAAACATCGTCAGTCGTTACGCTTAATGATGACGGAACATTCTCTTTTGCAGAAAATTCTTTCTGTGTAGGAGAGCCAGACTCGTCACTTTCTGCATCGGGCGCAGAATTTTCAGTCTACGGACAGCCTGCAACATTTAAAACAGGGGATAAATTTTCTGACGAAAACACAGAATATATTATTACACTTACAGACAATGCAGGACTTTCTGCCAGCGTTTCAACATCAGTTTACTCAATCAAACTTAACGAAATTGCCGTCAAAGACAAAAATGGCGGAACAGTCAGTGCAGGAAGCGAAATTCAGCAGGACGAAGGAAGTTCTTACGCAACGCTTACATTTATTCCAGCGTCAACTGCAACTGATAATCATACAGGCGAAACAAAAGACACCTCGGATTCCCAGATTGTCTACGAAATTTATCAGGGAACAGACGACACAGGAAAAGTCCTTTACAACGGAAAAAACTCAGGCGGCGAAATTTCGCTTAAAATTCCTGCCGGCACAATTTTCCTTCGCGTTTATGCACACAAAGACTTATTTGCAGATTCAAAACCTGCGGAATTCGGCATAAAAGTATTGAAAACAACGCTGTTCGTTTCGCCGGACGGAAGCGACACGGAAAACAACGGAAGCGAAAACTCGCCGTATGCAACAATATCAAAAGCAATTTCCGAACTGAGCGATTTAACCGTTCAAAATCACATAAATCTTCTTGGAAACATCACACAGCAAGACGGAATTGTCATTTCAGAACCAGATGCAAATGTAACGATAAACGGCAGCACTGCACAGGGAAATTTTGGCATTACAGGAAATATATCTTCTGCCGGAAACCTTACTATAAAAAACAGTTTTGTAAATGGTGAAATTGATTCAAGTGGAATGCTTACGCTTTCTGATAGCACTGTTAATGGCAGCATAAAAACTGAGGGAAACCTTTCCCTTTACGGAAAAACATCGGTAACCGGCGGAATTACCCTTGAAAGTGACGGACTTTTTATAATATACGACCCGGCAGAAAATCCTTTAGAAAACGTTGCACAAATTATTTTTGCAGAAGGAACAAATTACAAAAAAGGCTGTGACATTTTAAAACCACAAGATGGAAAAGCACTCACACAGGAAGACTGTAACCGCTTTACGCTTGCATCCGACAAATATGTCCTTAAAGCACGTGATGACGGAAGTGCAGGCTACATCACAATGTCAGGCGGTTCGCTTTACCCTGAAATAGAAAAAAACATTTCATTCACACTTGATAAATCAGGCGAAACACCCGAATACAGCCGCGGAGAAACAATTACCGTAAAAGCCACCCTTACAGACGAAAACGGAACAGAAACTGACTGTACAGGCGATATGACAGACTGGAAAATTTTAATTACAAACCACGGAAGCGACACAGGAACTGGAAGCACGACAAACAGCGTAACAATTCCAGCCGGAACTACAGAAATCAAAAACTGGCCGGCTGACACATACACCGTAACTGTAAGTGCGAAGTACAAGACGGAAAATATATTGTATTCTGCATCTTTTGAAATTCAGCTTCCAGAAATTACAGAGTAAAAAAGGGGAATCGATATGACTGGAACAAAAAAAATCAAAATACGCCATCTTATTACGCTGAGTTTACTTGCAATCAGTACGCTTTTTATTGTTTCCTGTAATTTTTCCGGCGAGTCAGACGATTCAAAAAATACCGCCAGACAGGAAAACACCGTAACTATACACGGAACATTTACCTTGCAGGGTGCAGTTCCTTCATCCTTGCGTTCAACTGCTTCAAGAAGTGCAGTTCCCTCGCTCCCGGAAGGCTTTTCATTTTCCGTTACGGCAAAATCTGCAAAAGAAGAAACAATGACAGCTTCCTACATAAGCAGCGACGGACAGTTTGAAATAAAACTTACACGTGGCGAATGGACGCTTTCTGCAGAAATAAAAAAAGACGGAACAACAATTTTAAGCGGAAAATCAGATAAAATTTCAATAACCGCAGAAAAACCGATAGACGATGAAATCTTTATCATCGTAAAGCCAGACAGTTCAAACGGAAGCGGAACAGTAAATCTTCCTATAAATATAGAAGAAACTGGTGGAATAAAATCCGCACAAATAAGCTGGCAAGATTCTTCTGGAACAACTGGAACGCAGACGCTGGATTTTTCTTCAAGCACAAGTGCCGTTTTTACAATGGGGGGAACAGCATTTTCTTCAGGTGCATATACTGCAGTTTTTCAGTTTTATTCATCAGAAGCAGATGGAAAACGGCTTTTATATCAGTGCACGGAAACAATAAACGTATGCTCAAACCTTTGCACGGATTCCTGGTTAAAAAACGGAACAACTTCTTCCCCATGGCTTACAGAAAGTGACGGCAAAGCAACTTTTACCGTAACGAAATCTCTTGTTGAAAAATTTGCACATATTTCATTTTTCGTGCAGGGAACAGGCGGAACATATACGCCAAAAACAACTGCCAGCGACAAAAACAACGGAACATATTTTGACCCGCTTTCTACAGTGCAAAAAGCCGTTGATAAAATAATTCAGATAAACGACGGCGAAACGGAATATTCAATTTTTATAGACGGAACAGTAACTGCTCCAGACACGCTTGATTCATCAACCGCACTAAACTTTATAAAAATCGAACCTCAGAAAAAACTCAACCTTACGATAGCTTCTCTTTCTTCTACTCAGGCTGTAATCAACGCAAATAAAAAAGCCGGTGTTATTGGTGTTGTAGGAGCTTCCGCAACAGAACAGACAACTTTAATCTTGCAGAATGTGTGCATTACAGGCGGAAAAACGCAATCAGACGGCGTTGGCGGCGGAATCAAAGCAGAATATGCCGACATCACTTTAAAAGCCGGAACTGTAATAGGAACAAAACTTCTTTCTGAAGAAAACAAAAATAATGTTGCAAACTCTTCAACTTACGGTAATTATGCAAAACAAGGTGGCGGAATCTACCTTAACGGTTGTACGCTTACTATAGAAAACGATGTATATATCTGCCAGAATTATTCAGAAAATGAAGGCGGCGGAATAGCAGCAGAAGGAAATTCAAAAATATTTGCAGCAGGCGGAATAATCGGTTTTAATCAGGCAAGTTCTGGGGGCGGGATTTATATTGACGGTGGAAGCTGCGAACTTACAGCCTGCACGGTAAGCCTGAATAAAGCAGGCAATAACGGCGGCGGAATTTATGTGGCAGACACTGAATTAACTTTGAATGCCGGAACGGTTATTGGAAATAAAAATGCATCTCAAACAGCAAATTTAAGCAATTGGAACAATTATGCTTATTATAACGGCGGCGGTATTTACGCAATAAATGCGTCTGTAACTGTAAATGAAGATTCTGCTGTATTATTTAATGTGACTTCTAGAGATTCTGGTGGTGGATTGTATGTAAAAGACGGCACTCTCACAATCAAAGGAGCAAGAATAAATTATAACTACAGCTCTATACATAAAAATAGCGGAAGTGGTGGAGGTATCAGGCTTGCAGGAAATGCCACTATGAGAGTGGAAGGCAGCAATTCTGAAATTGCATACAACGGCTCTGCATTTAAAGGTGCCGGATTGCAGCTGATTGACGATTCTTCATGTACAATGGACGGCGGCTCCATTCATGACAACAAAAATAGCGGTTCAGTTAGCGAAGAAGGTGGCGGTGTATACATTTCTTCTGGAACAACATTTACGATGACAGGCGGCACAATTTCCGGCAACAAACATGGAACGGCAAGCAATCACGAATTTGGCGATGGAATTTATGTTGATGGCACACTGAACCTTTCTGGAACTGCATACATTGCCCCGGACAACGATGTTTACCTTACAAGCGGAAATTTTGTTACAATAATAGGTGAACTTACAGGAACGTTACCAGTTGCAACGCTTACTCCAAATGCCTACTCCGATAACCGAACAATGCTCAAATCAGACGGCAGTTACACCATTCAAAAAGCCGATTGCGACAAATTCGCCGTTACAAAAAATTCTGCAAACAATAAATTCTACTTCTACCGCGTTTCATTTACAGAATCACCAACAAGCGGCATTTTAAAAGAATCAAAAATAGCTGTGTCACCAGAACTCCCGGGAATCAGGTTCATTCCAAGTACGAATTTTATTTTATCTAGTCTTTTGCAGAGCACTGAGCAGACAATTTCTTTTGCGGTACAGAAAAAAGTTGTTTCTGAAGACGGTGAAACTGTTGAATATATAGACTGCAATCCTTTAGAACTTTCAGAATGTTGTATTGCCCTGCTGCAAAATGGCAGTGAAATTTTATCTGGAACAGAAACTCTTACTTTAAAAACATGGCTTCCAGAAGGAACTTACACCCTTTACATGACTGCCACAGTCGACGGTATAGAATATTCAGCGTGGGAACCGTTTATCATAGCAAGTCAAATTCCAATTTCATCTTTGTCAAGTGCGCCTGATGCACGCTATTATCCTCTTCTTGCAGTAGAAACAGGTGAAGATTTTAAAAAACTTGATGAATGGATGCAGAACGGTTCAACAATGGAAGGAATTACAATCACATTAACAGATAACATAGATTTAACTTCAGAAACAGAATGGCAGCCTATAGGATACACAGGAGATTCAGACGATAACTTTAATGAAAATAATGGAACATCTTTTAAAGGTACTTTAGACGGAAACGGAAAATCAGTACAATTTGAAATAAACTCATCAACTCAAAAAATGATAGGCCTCTTCCTGAGAAACGAAGGAACAATCGAAAATCTTGTTGTAGAACAATACACCGCAGACGGAACTCCAATTGGATCATCTAGTTCGAAAATATCACGCGGCGGAGCTTTCTGTGTTGTTAATAACGGTACAATCAGAAACTGTATAAATAAAGCAAATTTTAAAGTGTACACATTTTGGGATATTGGCGGCATTTGTATGTTAAATTACGGAACAATAGAAAACTGTTTGAACACAGGAAACATAGAAATGATCGCAGACGCAACAGCTTGGGCAGGATGTTATCAAAAGACAGGTGGAATTGCAGGGCAAAATAATAACGGAAATATTTATAACTGCGTAAATACAGGTAAGATTTCAACACAATCACTTGTAGATGTCAGTAACCAGCAGTCAAACCTTTCTGGTACAATATCTTCAATGCTAATAAATGATGCGCAAATTAAAAACTGCTACTGGCTTAAAAATTGTCTTTCGCGCGGCGGTTCACCAAGCAATCAGGTTGTATACTTTAAATCAAGTGGAACAAGTTCTGTAGAAAGTTTCCCAAACACTGCAACAGTAGAAGGCTGCGGTTACTTTGATAATTTTGCCGCAGATGCAGTCCTTACCGCCGGAGATGCAGATTCCTGCAAGTCTTCCCAGACGCTTTCTTACGGCACAACGCTCATAGATGCCCTAAACGGTTATGTAAATGCAAACCCGGATAAAGAATTAAAACAATGGCAGACCGCTGCAGATGACACAATTACCATTGTTTTTTAATTTTGACGAAAAACAATCAGAAAGTACGAGGTATAAAAGATGAGTTTAATAAAATTATGGCATAAAAAAAACGGCAGCCACCAGACAAAAAAATATCTTTTACCGCTTTTTACGGCACTGTGCACAGCGGCACTTGTTTTTACAGGCTGTGCAAATTCCGCAGATTCCATAGATTCTTCTGACGGCAAAAAAGAAAAGTTTACCATAACAGTAAAAACACAAAACCTTACCTCAAAGAAAGAAGACGCGGGACGAAGCATATTCCCTGTGCTTTCCGGCTCAGAAAATTACACGCTTTCTTACAAATCCGGTGAAAATGCAGAGTGGCAGAATCTTGACGGAACATTTCCAAATTATCAGATGTTCATAATTCCGGGGACATATACACTAAAACTTGACGCGTATTATGATTCAGAAAAACAAAACCACATTCTTACAGGACAGACAGAACTTACCGTTACATCCGGAATGGAAAATGCAGAAGTTCCGTTTATCATGCAGCCGCCTGAAAGTGCAACAGGATACGGAAGCATAAACCTTGTCCTTAGTGCGGAAACAGATACGCAAATTTCAACATTTGAAATAACCGCAGACAGCGAAGGCTTATCACTAGTTTGGACAAAAGATGACACAGAAACAACTTACACAAAAGGGACGATAACCGCAGCTTCCGTAAAAAGTGGAACATATCACCTTACGATTTATGGAAAAACAACCGCCGGTGAAACAATTTATGTACGCTCTGAAACACTTAACGTCTGGAAAGACCTTACTTCAAGCAGATGGATTTTTGCAGACGGCACTTCTTCAAACGAACTTAAAATTACAGCAAGTGATTTATATTCCACATTCTATGTAAAAGGCTCAGCCGGCCCGTACAATTTTTACACAAACGACGGTATCGGCGATGTTACTGCAAGCGACTCAAACAGCGGAAGCATGGGCAGCCCGCTTCAGACTGTGAGTGCAGCCGTAAATAAATGCGTTGTTTCCTATAAGCCGTATACTATTTACGTAGACGGAACTGTAAATGAAGTTACAGCCGGAGATTCTGATCCAACAGCCATTTTCATATCACCTGGAAAAATAATCACGATTAAATCTATTAAGCCGGAAAGCGGAAAATCAGTCATACAGGCAGACAGAAACGGACACGTTATGTTTGCAGCTGGAACTGTCGTTCTTGAAGACCTGGAACTTAAAGGCGGAGGTAATACGAATTTTGGCGGAGGAATCTATCTAGGCCCAGGCTGTCCGCTTACTATGAAAAACTGCACCATAACTGACTGTATAGCTACGACTTCCGGCGGAGGTTTATACGTACCATTGGGCAGTACGGCAAATCTTACCGGATGCACAATAAATGGTAACACAGCCTCAAACGGTGCAGGAATTTATGTTGCAGGAGGAAGCGTAACACTCACAGACTGCACCTTCTCGGGCAACGAAGCCACCTCAAACGGTAAAGCCGTTTACTTTGCAGACGGAACGCTCAACCTAAATGAAAAAATCCAAAGCAGTACAGATGATTTTTACATTCCTACAGAAAAAAACATCACTATCCAAACTTCGCTTTCAGACGATTCTTCCGTCCTTGTAATACCGTCCAATTACACAAACAACACGCAGATTTTACAGGCAGAAGACGGAGTAACGCTCTCAGATGAAGCAGGAAAATTCAAAATTTCAAATCCAGATTATATTATTTCCAAAGAGGGAAAACTGTGTTATCTAGGAACAACTTCTACTACTGCAGAAGATAATATAGCAGTTTTTACAAACATTCCTGCCGGATGCGAAGCAACTGTAAATTTAGATAACCTAGCTCAAACAACTTGGAACAATCATCCTTCTATTGGAATAAATGGAAAAGTTACGGTTAAAGCCACAAGTCCAAAAGTAATCAATTCTAAGGCATCTTGCATATTTACCGTAAAAAAAGGCGGTACACTTACCTTAGAAAGCAATGTTACATTGAATACAACCGTTAATAATCCTGTTTCTTGTGTTAAAGTAGAAGAAGGCGGAATTCTTATACTTGACGGTGCTGAAATTACATCATCGTCAACCACTAATCCAACAGGCGTAAGCATCACAAAAGGAAAATTGATTATAAAAAGCGGAACAATTTCTGATATTAAAGGTTCACCTATTGTAGCAACAGACAGTGAAATTACTATAACAGGCGGAACAATCAGCAATAATAGAAGTTCTAGTAGTAGTAGATCTACTGTATCTCTAACAAACTGCACTGCGGATATAAAAAACTTAACTGTCACCAACAACTATGCAAATTGGTATGGGGGTGGTATAATGATTTCTGGTGGCGGAACATATACATTTACAAATTGTGAAATTTCTAACAATTCAACTGGTTACAGTAATGGAGCACCGGGATATGGCGGTGGCATATACATTGACACTACAGGAACAGTAACAGTTACAGGCTGTACTATTACTGGAAATAGTGCAATAAATAATGGCAGTTCAAGTAAGGGCGGAGGAATTTATCTGAAATCAGGAACACTCACAACAACCGACTGCACTATAAACAGCAACACAACAAAAAACGGCTCAACAGAAACTTCAGGTTACGGCTCCCAAATATATGCCTTTGCAGGTTCTGTTTATAACGGAACAGAGCTTACAGCAGACATGAAGATTGACGAATAAAGTGAATAATAACCGCTAGTAAAAGACTATTGTAAGATAGTTTATGCACCTGCATTTAAAATTCCTTTTCACTTTATTTGACGAAATAAGGGAAAATGAAATAATGAAAATGCCAGTTTATAATTTTAACAGGAGTGTAAGATAAAACCACTGAAATAGCGCGGCTTTATCTTACTTAAAGTTTGCGTTGCAAACTTATTATTAAACTGCTGTTCCTCATTACATTACGGAACAGCGTAAAAAGTCAATCGATTGTTGAAACAATCTTCTTGACTTTTTATGGGTGGAAAGTATGCCGTATGATGTATTAGAAAAAACAATCAACTCTCTACCAGAAGCAGCGTTGGTTGAACTGACTCATTACGTTGAATATTTAGCCTCAATTTATTCTCAAAAAGAAAATCAGTCCGTGACAAACAAAATCAATAATTTTCTGAAAAACAATCCCGACTGTTTTGATGAGTTTAAAACTATGGAAAAAGCGTCTTTAAGTTCGATCCGGGAGTTAACAAAAAATAATACGTGGTGATATTTGATGGGTTGACTTTGGCGAACCTTTTGGCAGCGAACCTGCTTTCAGACGACCTGCGGTAATCGTTCAAAACAACGATTTTAACAAAAGTGATATGAATACAACTATAGTTATTCCACTTACAACGAATTTACGCCTGGCTGATTTTCCTGGAAATTATTTTATCAATAAAAATGAGTCAAAATTATCAAAAGACTCCGTTGTTGTAACCCCTCAAATTACTGTTATTGACAAAATCAGACTGTTAGAACATATTTCAAAATTGTCAGAATATACTATGAATAAAATATCCGACTCTTTACGATTATTGCTTCCAATATAACAAAAAACGGCACTGAATACTCGTTGTAAAAGTAATTTCGCTCATTCTGCTGCCATTGCCTCAAGTTCTTCCATCGTTTTTACGACAACTTTACCCTGATGAAGTTCTTCATCGCTTTTATCAAGCATTTTAAGATATGCAGCGTTGTTCCTTGCTTTTTCAAGTTCCTTATAGTCTTTTTCCGAAATAATTACAACATTTTTGTTTTCCTTGCGTGGAACGATTACAGGTTCGCCGTTAAAAGCCATGTCAAAATATTTTTTAATGTTTGCGCGGATATCAATCTGTTTTGCTACTGTCATATTACACCTCCAAAAAAAGTACTGTTTTATGTACTAAAAAGCGTACGATTTTTACAATTCAAAGATATTCGCTTTTTATTCAGAAGTCAATCTTTTTTTCCTATTTTGCTCCAGACAAAATTGCACAGTTTATTTGTCAATGGCGTAAGTGCCATGCTGAACAGTTTTGAAAATACGAGGGAAAGTACAGTAAACACCAAAAAGTTTACAGCGATATTCAAAACATGATTTATGTTCAGACTGTCCAAATAAACAAAAAGAAATCCGTTAATTGTAAAAAGAACAAACATGTGAACGATGATAATTGAAAAACTTTCTTTTCCAAGAAAACTTAAAATTCGGCTTTTTAAAAGTTTTAAGTCAGCAAAAAGACAGCTTACGGAAATAAGCAGAAAGAATGAGCCGATTGCATAAAAAACAATATTATTGCACCACGATGGAAGCATCACCGGCGGAAAATTGCCTGTTACAAGGGCCGCAATCAGAAAAACGACGGAAAGAATTTTGTTTTTCGCTGTTTTTTGAGTAATTTTAGAATTGCATAAAATATCTGCTGAAATAATTCCTGCCATAAATGAAAGGTAAACCGGCTGTGTATACAAAAAAATACAAAGCATTACATAAACAGGAATGCGGTTTTTTATTTTTTCGCAAAGCAATAAAATTGAATAAGATAAAATCGAACCTAAAAAAAGATAATGCAGACACCAAAGAGAAGAAATAAGTTGTGCTCCGTGTAAAAATCCGCCGAAAAGTCCGTCATATAAAGCCGCAGAAAAAGAATAATCGCTAATTTCCAGCGTATGAATCCACGAATTTCCAGTTGCTTCATAAAACTTTGTAAATGAATACAGCGAAAACCTGTTCAGCAAGGCAGAAATAATGCACGAAACAAAAACCATCGGCAAAAACCTGAAATATCGGACGCACGCCTGCTTTGCAATAAAATCAGTTTTTCCTGTATTAAAAAAACTGTACGCTGGAATAAAGGAAATTAAGGCCATAAAAACATAAAGTGCAAAGGAACCGTTTGTAAAAATGGAAAACGGAAAATCAGCAAAATAAAAATTGAACGGATTTTCAGATGCCTCCGCAGAACAACCCCAGCCAATATAACCTTTCGGTATGAACATAAGCAGAAAATGAAGAATACAGATGCAAATACAGCAAATTCCTTTCAATCCATCAATATAATAAAGTCGTTTTTTTTCTGGCATAAATGAAGTTATAAAGTAAATTTTAAAAAAAAACAATATCAATACTATTGACAAATCAAAGCGGGGGGTACAAATAAGAACAATCATGTGCAATGCACAAAAAGTGAGGTTCTTATGAAAAACACAGTAAAACTTATTTTTTGAATGTTTGCTTTTCTTGCAGCATTTAACTATATTTCCTGCAAAGATCCAGAAAATTCCGGTGAAGACATACCGAATGTAACTCTTCCGGGTACACCAGGAAGCTCTTCAAATCCTAATGACATTTTTGCCGGAAAATCATTTACCGAAGAGTACCAGGTGAAATATGATTTTCACGACAACGGCACCGTAGATTATTCTATAGTTGTAAGAGAAACTGAGATCTTAAAACTACAGGAATTCAGATATTCTATCGGCGACAACAAATTGTACTTTGCATTAAATAAAATAACCTTTTGCATAGGCGAAGACGCAACCTATTCAGAATCAATTAAAATCATAAATTCTTACGATACAAAACATTACAAAGAAGGTCTTATAAGCTGGTTCAATACCACAAACCAAAAAAACAAGGATTTGACACTACAACCGACGAAGGACTTTTTGACTGCCTGAAATTCGAATTTTCTTCGTATGGTATATTTCTGCCGGAAGATATAGCTTTTGATGAAGCTCTTGAACAATATCGTGCATTCAGAAACGAATACGATAAAAAATCAATAACTTCTATTTTCAATTCAATTTTAAAACATTCATATAAACAAAATGAAGACGGCACCATAACCTTTTCAGTGGAAGACTCTTCATCTTTTTTGGATATATTTTTACTTTCTTCCTTCTCATTCTATTTAGGTAGCTTTGAATATGATTCAGAGGATTTTAAATTTGACCAGTGGGGAATAAGTAATGGAAATGTTACTTTAAAAGACAGTTCAGAAAAAGAATTGAAAGGTAAAATTTACTACACAGACAATAATAAAATCTACGGCGTTTTCAAGGAAGCAGATGCAGAACCAACCGCCCCATACACAAAAAAGATAGAATTTCCATACACCACCGAAGGCACTGGAAAAAACACAAAAGTAACAATTACTTATAACGAAAAAACATATACACTTAAGTTTAATAGTGCCGACTTTCCGATTTGTCCTGTAAAAGCAGAATAGAAATAGGCTTTTCCAAAAAGTATAGTCATTCTGAATTTTATTCAACACTTGCCTTCACACAGTGCATGTATTCTAAAATAAAATTCGGAATGAAGTAACAACGAAAATGTGTAAATATTGAGATAAAAAAAGCACGTTTGAATTTTGAAAAATCTTCAGGCGTGCTTTTTGTTTTAAAATCTGTTGGTTTTATAACATTAGTTTTGTTTGTAAAGTTTTTCTATGACAGGAGTAGGAATTTCAAAAAGCTGGTAATCTTTAAGTTCCTGCCAGCTTCTACCCCATTCAAATCCGTGTTCGGTGAACAGTTTATAGGCAAGGTCATTTTCGTCAATTTTGTAGTTGAAATCAGCATTTCTGTTTTTGTAAGCACTGGCGGTAACAGGTTTAATAATCGTTTCGCCGTCTACTTCTTTGTTATACGGATTGTAAAGCGGATTTATGTCTACCGCAAGCCCAAGTCCGTGTTTTGAAACTCGTTTTGTAAAACGCCAGGTCTGTCCCTGCACGTGCTGTAAACTAAAATACAAATGAACATTTTGTTTTGCACGTGCCGCAAGTTTCGGCACATTTCCCACCTCAAATCTAAACAAAAATCCACTTCTGCTAGAACTCAAAAACATTGTGTTTAAAACGCCAAAAACGCCAGAGCTGTCCCCTGCATGTGCCGGAAACTAAAGACAACGCACTCTCAGTTTGCACGTCAATCAGGGACACACCTTGTTTTATTTTCTTGTTTTATTTTCTTGTTTTATTTTCTTGTTTTATTTTCTTGTTTTATTTCCTTTTTTTCCAAATCTGCAAACACAAACTCCACTTTTTCAAAAATCAAAAAAAACTTTTTTTTATATAAAAAAAAATAAAAAAAATTAATAAAAAACACATTTCTGCACTTGACACTTTTTTAAAAGGAGTATAATATAACATTCACCGTCGCAAGAC
>SAMEA104315430__coassemble_205_pt1 | contig 30922 bp, 32 predicted proteins | sample SAMEA104315430__metabat2_low_PE_026 | metagenome-assembled genome bin SAMEA104315430 (sample SAMEA104315430) | gut metagenome | biome: Monkey gut; feature: monkey-associated habitat; material: faeces | place: China | collected 2013 | reverse complement strand
GCAGGGTATGGGAACAGTATGGCGATGAAAGAGCCGCTGAAGCAAAAAAAATAGGCATAAATGTTGGTCTAAAAGAAGGAAAACGTGTTGGATTGAAAGAAGGCAAACTTGTTGGTCTGAAAGAAGGTAAGCGTGCTGGATTGAGGGAAGGGAAAAAAGAAATGGCTGCTAGTCTTTTGAAAGATGGAACTCTGTCTGTGCAAAAGATTGCTGAGATTTCGGGGTTTTCTGTGGAGCAGGTACAGAAAATGGCTGATGAGATTTCAAAAACTGGAACTGTTCTTTTGTAATCACACATTTTATCTTTTTTCTTCTTACTGAGTACGACCTTCTTCCAAAATCGAACATCTTTTTCAATTCTGCATCCTTAAAAATATAGCCAAAGTCCGTTACAAAAGTTCCTTCAAGTTTGGAAATAGTGATATAATTTGTTTATTTGATTTTTTGGGGTTTTAGGGGTATATGCGAGTCATATACCCCTAGGAGAAGGGGTGGCGGAAGACTGCGAAGCAGGCTGGAGACAGGGGAAGGCTTTCCCCTCTTTATTATGATGAATGATATTTTAATTGGTACCAGTGGTTATGATTATCCAGAATGGAAAGGTGTTTTTTATCCTGATAATCTTGCACGTAAAGATTTTCTACTTTATTATTCGACGAGATTTAATGCGCTTGAATTAAACAGCACTTTTTACAGCATGCCAACGCCTGAAAGGATGAAATGTTTTCTGGAAAGGTCTGAAGCGCGGTTAAATTTCAGTGTAAAGGCTCACAAACTTTTAACTCATGAGATTTCTTCGTTGTGGAAAAATGAAGCACAGGTTTTTAAAAACGCTTTGAAGCTGATGAATAAAAAAAATCTTTTGAGTTCAATTTTGTTTCAATTTCCACAAAGTTTTCATTATGATATCGAAAATAGATTTTATCTTTCTTATCTTCTAGATGAATTTGAAGGTTTTCCTGTTGCCGTGGAATTTCGCAATAAACAATGGATTTTGGATTCTGTTTTCGAAGGGCTGTCAAAAAAGAATGCTGCTTTTGTTTATTGTGACATGCCTGATTTGAAGCATCTTCCTTTTTTTGATTTTGATTCTAAAGAATTTCTAAAACAGAATTGTGAAAGAATTTTTGGAAATATGGCTTATCTTCGCCTTCATGGAAGGAATGCTGACAATTGGTATGTTTCTGAAAATAATAATAAAGATAAAAAAAACGGAAGCGCACGATATGAATATTTATATTCCAATGAAGAACTTTTTTCATTTGTGCCTATTGTAAAGTTTATAAAAAATGCTGACAAGCGATGCCAGATTTTTTTTAACAATCATCCAAAAGGTTATGGCGCTCAAAATGCATTGAAATTGCAGGAAATGCTTCAAAATTGAGTTGCAAAACTAATTTTGCCAAGCGAATGTTTAATTAATAAAGAATTTTCTTTTTTAAACAGGGACAGACCTTGTTTTTTTCAAGCATTACTTTTATCGGTTTTCTCTGGCTCGCCTTGGCGAATATATTCATTTAGTTCTAATTTCCAATGCTTATCCAAGATTATCACCTAGTCCTTTCATCCGTTACAATATGCTCAATTCCAACATGCTCTCGACATAAATAATCTTTCATAAAAGTAGGAAATGCTTTGCAATTGTCCAATTCATTAATTGGTATCCAATACATTTTTTCTTTTACACCAAATGTTGTACTATTGCTATGCAGTTCCTGCGTACCTCTTAGTTTCATCAAATAATATAAACATACTTCATGACAATCTAGTCCGGCCAATGTTCCTTTATTCTCATCGAAAAAATTTTCATGAATTACAGCCAAACGATCAATATCATACGCAGCCCCTGTTTCTTCAAAAACTTCCCTTTTTACTGCATCCTCAGCAGTTTCTCCCATATGGACACCACCGCCTATAGAGTAATAATAGTCTTCTAGTTCATTCCCTGCAAACAAAACACAGCCGTCCTCAACAATAATAGCTGCTGCTCTATATCGAAACCATTTGTTTTCTTTTGTAAAACCACAATCATATTCCTTCATCATTTTCACCCCTTTTCCAAATAATATAGGGGGTGCAACTATTCGCGGACGCCACAATTCTACCGATACCATTCCGGCGCACAACTGATGTTTCAACAAATTCTTGCCCCCCTCTTAAATTTCTATTTTCTATATACATTTTTCCTGCTATCTCGTTGCAAGCAACTCGATGTCGCGATGCTCGTCAGATGTGCATGCAAGCATGCCATTTTCCTCGGTATTCGCGCAAAAACACCGGTACATATTTATCAAAAAATCCCTGAACCCCTCTTAAACTGGGACTTTACGCGACAGTAAACAGACAGTTTCAATATGTGAATCATTGTACAAACGGAGCTTCATATCTTCCTTGACAATCGGAAGTTTGAATCCATAGACTTAAGCCACTGTCCATTCGGCTGTCGCTCTTCATAAACCTGTTCATTATCTTTAATACCACTACTATTTTTTCTCAATACTTCAAGATTACTTTCCACTAATTCAACTGCTGTTACCTTATATCCCTCTTTTGCTAATGCAATGGAATATCTACCGGTTCCTGCACCAATCTCTAATACTTTCGTTCCTGGCTTAGTATAACGATGAATATATTCCATTGTAGTAGCATACTCCAACTGTCCATGACAACTGCTGTTTAATCTGCTATCCTCATCGATATCATCATAAAATGAACTTACTATTTCTATTCTTTTGCTCATTATCGTTTCCTCATTTTTCTTAACGATTCCTTCATCTTTTTTTTATACTCTGCTTCTTTCTGCAATTCCTAATAAGTCAATTATCGAGTATTTTATTTTTTTTATTCTGGGTGGCTTTTTGCTTCGCCAGTCCTCACAATCCTTGCCACGGTTTAAAATCTAAAAATCTAAATGCAATCTCATTCTGTTTCTTTAAAGTCATTCGTTGTATATTCTTCGCCGTTCCAGTTGCTCTTAGAATATGTTTCATCAGACATGTCGCAAATACCTGCCAGAAGCATGATGATTCCCTGAACTCTGTAAGGCTGAACAACATAGATTCCTTTGGCATCCTCAGTTATCAAATCTGCTGCCAAAAGTGGTCTCATATGATGATATGCCTGACCTGTGGTATTCAGCTTGCATTCTGTCACCAGTTCAGCAACACTCATCGGCTTTTTCAAGAGCGCAAGCAAAATATTAAGTCTGTCGGAATTTCCCAGACAGGAAAGAACTTTTTCGGCAACATTATTGGCAATCAGGTTCAGAAGGTCATCTGTGTTGATGCAATTTTTTACCCAAGTAGACTGTCTGCCACTGGATGAAAAAAGTCCAAAGTACGTGATGCTTCCTGTTTGTCCACTCTCACCTACAATATTCTCCATCTCATCAAGACAGGCGTTGATATGCTCATTCGGATGCATATTCTTCATTTTTTCCACATGCCCAATTCTTTCATTCTTAACCCGGTTATTACCTTCCTTTAAAGATGCAATCATTTTTTTTAAGTCATCAAGCTGCTCTTTCAATGCATCAATTTCCATTCCGTAATCTCTAGACATAATCAATTTCCTCCAAATTAATTCAATTCTGCAAATATTTGCAATCACGTAATAGTTTTACTTTTTTACGTAATTACATAATAGATTATCCCAAAGAGATTATCAATATGTTTTTTCGTAATACCGTAATAATATTTTACTTTTTCGTATTTCTCAGAAAGCTCTTTACTCTACCCCATCTTTTTCAAAACCTTTTTCAGACCGCAAATCTTCCAGCTTTTTTAACACAGAAGGAGCATTTTTTGTAATTTTTTTGACAGTAAAATCTTCAAGTTTATTATCGCAAGTGTCCATCTGACCGCTGGAACGCTCCAAAAGAGTCACAATTCCTTCCAGCCTCTTAATCGTATCCTTAATCTCCTCAATTGCCTTGTTATGATTTACCCTCGCCTTCTCAAAAGACCCCGCCAAACCTTTTTTAAACGCCTCCAGATTTTCCTCAAAATTTGTCAAATCTCTTTCCTGCTCTCTCATAACCTTGAGTTCACGTTTTGCATCAATCGTTTTCAAAGCAGAAGTTCTCAAAATCTGAATAATCGGAATAAAAAACTGCGGACGAATTACAAACCCCTTCGGTACCACATGCGAAATATCAACAATACCATCATTATATAAATCATTGTCTTCCTCCAGCGTACTCACCAAAATTGCAAACTCACATTTTTTCTTATTTCTGTCAGAATCCAACTTTTTAAAGAAATCTTCATTCTTGTGCTTCGTTTTAGTATCCTCATCTTGATTTTTCATCTCAAACATAATCGAAAGCACTTCAATTCCATCGGGAGTAGTTTCACGATAAATAAAATCCCCTTTTGATCCCTCGCTTGCATCATTATCCTTTCCAAAAGTTGCGTTTGGAAACAAAGGACGCACTCTGTCAAACGAAATCGAACAATGCTGCTCCAAGTTTTCACCAATCATCTTTGTAGACTGTTTTTTACGAAAATCCTTAATCTGCTGAATCTGTTCATCCTTGAGCTTAATCTCCGTTTCAAAACCAGACTTAAGATTAGAAATTTGCAATTCATGTTCTTTATTAGCCATTTCAAGCTCATTTTCAAGTTTCAAAACCTTCGTCTGTTCACCCTGCACAGCAGCTTTCACCGCAAATTCCTTTTCCTTTTCCAAAGCCTCATATTTAGCTTTCAAAGAAGCCATATCTTTTTCAGACTCAGCAATTTTCAACGTAAATTCAGCATCTTTTTTAACAGAAAGCTCATTCAACTTGGACTGCTGTTCCTTTTCAGCCGCCTTTATTTTTTCAATAGAAGCCGCAATTTCCGCCTTATATTCCGCCTCTTTTTTTGCAAACAATTCTTTTTCTCTTGCAACTGCCGTCTCAATCTCAGCATCCTTCTGTTTAGCCAGCATCAAAGCCTGCTTTTTCATTTCTTTTTCAAATTCTTCATTACGAATCTTGTTCGCAATCTCATCATAAACATTCTGCTCCAAAGTAATAGAAGTCCCACATTTAGGACAAGTAATCTGCATAATCAACCTCCAAAGATTAAAAAATATTACGTTATTACGTCGCAAAAAAAATTCTTTTCCTGCTCCACTTTATATTTATTATCTCACAATATAATATTTTTCCGCAAAATGATAAAAATAATTTCTTATTATTTCCAAAATTTCATCTTTTCTTTCTGGTTCCCTGTCACAAGTTTGAATCAATAATGAAACAGGATAAACAAATTCAATCGAAAGCATTCTGGCATCAGTATTTTGAATAACATTTTTATCAATCATTTTTCGAAAAATATTAAAATATAAATCAGAAATTAAAAAATGTTTACCAGATAGTCAATTGCGTCCATTTCAAGAAAATTTTCAACTATAAAATACATTAACAGATTTTGGTGAAATAAAAAAGATAATAGATAAAATGCCGGGTTTTTATTTTTTTTATATTTTGGGTGGCTTTTTGCTTCGCAAAAAACAGGCTTTTCAGAGTTCCGCTATCGCTCCAGCCTCCTCACTTCGCTTCACTACGTTTCGCTTCGTTGCGGTGGCCGCTTCGCGCTCTTACAATCCTTGCCACATTTTAAAATCGAAAGCTCAATATAAACTAAATAAAACAACTTATTCATTAGTGCTCCAGTTTATATTTTTTGTTCTCAAATTGTTTAAAAATTTATACAGTTAACTGCTCCAGTTTATATTTTTCAGCAAATTCTAACAGAGAAAATAGAAATATTACAAGCTCCCCTGCTCCACTTTATATTTATAAAAAAACAAAATTCTCAAAAATTGCTCCAGTTTGTATTTATTTTTCTCAAATTTGTTAACTTTTTTATACACTTTATATTCTGTCTACCTAAAATATTCAACCAATAATACAACAAAACATCTTGCTCCAGTTTATATTTTTCTACCTGCTCCACTTTATATTTATAAAAAAACAACCTTTATTATGCTGCTCCAGTTTGTATTTCAAAAATAATTTCTCTTTAATCCCTGCTCCACTTTATATTTCATAAATAAATGCAGATAAAATAAAATGAATATAACGGAATTAAAAGAGTGGCAAATAAAATGGACATAAAATGGGGACAGACCTTATTATTCTCAGAACAAAAAAGCCAATAAAAATGAAGACATAAAAAATTTCCGTTCACTTTGAACACTTTACAAAAAAGGTCGTACCCCACTTTCAAACGGAGGTCTGTCCCTGATTTAAGCTTTGACCTTCTTTTTTTAAGTTCAACATTTAAATCAGGGACAGACCTTACTTTTTTCAAATTCTAAACAACATTTTTTTCTTTGTTTCTGTTCTGTATTAACATAATTATTCTTTTTAAACATTTTGTTTATACTTTTATATTCTATTTAAACCTTTTGTATATACATTTATACTCAAAATTACAACACACCTCCAAACGCTCATATCTTCATTTTAGCGCGCTGCCCTTTATTATCAATTAATATGTTAAAAACTTAAAAAAAGACTCTCAAATTAAAGATTTAAGCGTGTTACATTCGTTACTACTTTGTTATTACTTTTGTATAATTTTTGTAGTATTATTGTTATTACATTTGTATTTTTTATTATCATTTTGTAATTGACACGTAATAACATTTGTATTATAATATTCTAAGGTGGGCAGGGGACTATTTTGTCTCCTAAAATGTTTTTTTTATTATTGGAGACAAAATGAAAACTATTACTTTCGCAATTCAAAAAGGCGGAACTGGAAAAACTTCTGTTTCAGTTTCTGTTGCCGGAGACTTGGCTCTCGCAGGAAAAAAAACACTCTTAATCGATGCTGATCCTCAAGGAAATTCTTCAGGTTGGATTTATCCTGAAGTGGAATATGAATTTGCCGATGTTCTTTTAGGCAAAGCAAACCTTGAACAGGCAATCTGCAAAACTCATGTAGATAATCTTTACATTCTGCCAACAGCCGGAATTGGTGGAAGTCTTCGTGATTTTTCACAAACAGCAACTGGTGACAAAATTTTTTATGTCAGAAACATCCTTGATGAAATCGAAAAAATGGGTTTTGATTTCACTATAATAGATACATCTCCAGCTTTCAATCTTTTGGAAAAAATGTGTCTTGTGGCAAGTAACGAAGCAATTGCAGTTTTGCAGCTCGACATTTTTAGTACAGACGGACTTGTTACTTTTGCAGATTCGTTGAATACTCTTAAAAAAAATATGCGCATTCAGGAACCTGTCTTCAACAAACTGATTTTAAATTCCAAAGATGACAGACTTCAGCAGCAATCACAACTTCTCGCTCAATTTGAAGAAAATAAAAACTTCACTTTGTTCATGCTTCCAGTAGATCAGGCTTTTAAAAAAGCACAAGGTTCTCAAATTCTCGTTCAGGAACTTTACGGAACTAAACAAATCACATTGGATGCAATCAACAAGATTTCCAAAGTTATAATCGAAGAAAAATAATTAATAAATCAACAAAATTAAAAAAAAATTCTTCAAAAACATAAAAAATTGAATAGCAAGATAAAAATGGCTAAAATTAATGCCTTTTTTATCTTGCAAAAAGTTTGAGTTGCAAACTTCAATCATCAACTGCTGTTCTTCATTACATTTTGGAACAGCACCTTTATGGGAGTAAATAAATGGCAGTATCACAAAAGAAAAAACCTTCAACTCCAGATATTTCTGCAAATTTAAGGTATTTAAATGGAACACCAGAAAATCCTCAGGAAGAGAACAATCAGAGCAATCAAATACAAACTGGAGCATTTTTTCAATATAACGAACAATCGCAACAATCTCCTGTTATTCAGAAAAAAACTGCAATCAAAGACACTCAAATCATTTTCCGAACCACAGAAGAAAACAAAAATCAGCTGAAAGGCTTTTTTGCAACATACGGAATTACACTTTCCAAAGGAATTCAGCTTGCATGTTTTTATCTGGAACAACAAATCAAAAATGGCAATGTAGAAATAAACGCTGCAGGATTAATAACAAAAAATAACAGGTAGGGGAGATGGAAAACATTATTAACAATGAAGAACTTTTTGGCAAAAGTGCTCTGGATGAAATGACAAACGAAAATCTTCCGGCTCTCATTGAAGATGATCCTGAAAAACGTTTAAGAAGTTTTCTTTCCAGTCCGTTCATTTCGGCTTCTTTGCCATTAAAAGATGTAAACAAAAATATTTTTAAACGAAAATACAATAATATTTCACTCAGTCTTGCAAGTACAGCTGATAAAGTTCCATTTGGAAAATATGGGCGGCTTCTACTCACAATTCTGACAACTCATGCAGTAGTGGAAAAACCAAATGCTGATGACGGAAGTGTTATGGTTCAATACAACTCGATTCGTCATCTTCTCAAAGAAATGCAGCTTTCTGCAGGCAGAAGTAACGAAATCAAAGAACAGCTTGAATATTTTTCAAAATCGACATTTGTTTTTGAAGAAAAGCGTACTTCCATCGTTCAAAAATCACTTTTCAAAGACCTTTTGGAAGCAGATGATGATTTAAAAGCTGATAAAGTTCAGGCAACTTTGGTTTCCACAGGTATTATTCCTTTTATGGAAGGAATGCAATATCTTGAATTGAAAGAAGATGGAAAAGAAGGCAAGCAGTATTGCATTTCTATGAAATTGTCTCCAGCTTTTGTAAAATTTTCACGTAAACATTCAGTCCCAATTAATTATTCAGTTTATAAAAAAATCACAAGTGCTGTAGGTAAGGATATTTATGCCTGGCTGACTTATCGTAATAATAGTTTAAAACCTGGTGATTCTGTTTTTATCCCAAGTAATTCACTTGTAGAACAGTTTATGCCTGTAAAAGAAAAAAGTCACGAAAATCAAGAAAGAACAAATTATAATTACATACTGGAGCAGATTAGAATAATCAAAGAAAAGTATTACCCTGAATTAAATGTTGCAATAAATAAAGATGGTGATGGAGTTACTTTGTATCATTCTTCTCCACAAATTCTTTCAAAAGATTCCAGATATGTTTTGGTTACTGCAAGTATGTAGCAAAAATTTGTGGAAATTATCCACTTTTTTCTGTTACTACTACTTGTTTAAATTTATTTGTTAATTCTATTTGTTTATATAGAAGATAATTATGATTTGGAGCAGATAAAAATATAGTTTGGAGCATTATTTTAAAATTATCTTATTCTATTTTGTGATTATATCAAGATTTAGATGGAAATATTGGATTTTATTAAAAAATACAGTTTGGAGCGGATAAACCGTATTTATCCACATAAATTTGTGGATAAATAAATATAAACTGGAGCAGAAAATCTGAAAAAAATGGTAATTCTTAAAAAATATCTGAATTTTTGAAAAAAAATTGATTAAAAAATAATAAATAAATGAATGATTAAAAAAAACTGCTCCAGTTTATATTTATTATATAGTAGAAAATAGAGAAAAGTGAAACAAAAAGAAAAACTTAAGTCTAATCTGCTCCATTTTGTATTTATTTTTAGTCTTTTGTTTTTTTTTAAGAAAATTTGACGATAATTTGATTGTAAAGAGATTTCGAATGTGCTAAACTTTTTATGACTGATGTTTCTTATTTTATGTTTAGTATTTTTAAATAATTATTATTAACATTTAGGTATTATTTCGAGTTGTTTTTTTATAGTTAGGTTTTGTTCTCTATAATTTTACTAGAACGAGATTTCTGTTTGTACAAATTATCTTAAATATAAAAAAGTTAAAAACTCTTTATTTTGCCTTTTTGTTTTTGGAGGGTTCATTATGAAAAAACAGCTTTTATTTATTCTATTTTTCTCATTTTTATTTTTTTCTTGTGGGTTAAATAATACTTCTATAAGTTTTTCATTGTCAGAAAATGCGATAAATACTATCTGTAGGGAAGCTGTAACTTCTGAAGATAATCTGAATGTAAAATGTGTACTGAAACAAGAAGGTCATCCAGATATTGAAAAGACTTCTAAAGTAAAGGATAATAAGGCTCTGATAGAATTTCCCGAAGTACCTGTAAATTCTGTAATTAAGATTTCGGCAACTGTTGATTTCAATAAGGCATTAAATAATAAATTCATCGAAAAATATGAAGGTACTTCTGAATTATATACTGTTATTGAAGGTGAAAATAGAATTCCTATCATACTGTCACCTGTTTATAAGGAGGGATCTACAAATATTTCAATTAGTGATGGGAAAAACACAATTATTTTGAATGTGTTTTATAAAGATTCAGAAAACAAAGAAATAAAAATTGATGAAAATGACATAATAAAAATAAGTGAATTTTCTGAAATAATTATCAAAGCAGAGAAAGTAAGTCAGAATGAAGATGCTGCTTTGATATTCTTTTTAAATGGTAAAAAACAAGAAGTAAATGACAATGTTTTAACAATTTCTAAGGAGCATAATGCATTAAGCAATTCTAATCTCATTCTCATTAAGTTAGTGAATAAAGATAATATTGAAATTGCTAATAAAGATTTTTCATTTAATATTTCAGATTGATTTATCCTTCAAAATAAACTGTAAAAGTGCTGCCTTTTCCTTCTTGTGAAGAAAGGGCAACTTTTGCATTGTGATATTTTGCACCGTGTTTTACTATGCTTAAGCCCAATCCTGTTCCACCAGATTCTTTTGAACGGCTTTTGTCTATTCTGTAAAATCTTTCGAAAATTCTTTCCTGTTCATTCTTTGGAATTCCGATTCCTGTATCGCTAACACTTAGAATTACTGTAGGTTTTATTCTTGATGATGGATTGTCTGATTTTTTTTCTATTTTAACAATTATTTTTCCGTCATTCTTGTTATATTTTATGGCATTTTCTACGAGATTGTAAATCATTTCAAAAATTACAGAACGAACCCCATTTATATAAACTTGATTTTCTGCTTCCAAATCTATTTGAACATTTTTTTTATCTGCAACAGGAAGTAGGGTAGTGATGATTTCTGTTGAAAGTTCTGTAAGGTTGATTTCCTCTTTTTCCTGCGAAATGGATTTTTCATCCAGTTTTGAAAGTTTTATAATGTCGTTTACAAGACTAATCATTCTTTGTGTTTCTTCATAAATTGTATTTGCAAAATCTTTTGTAGTTTGTTCATCTGTTCCGCCAATTTTCAAAATTTCTGCAAATCCACTTATACTTGTGAGTGGAGTTTTTAATTCGTGACTTACATTTGCACTGAATTGTTGACGTAACTCTTCCCGTTGAGCTTTTTCAAAATTTTCTTCTGAAATTCTGTGAGTAAACGGTTTGAGTTCCTGGTAAACATTTGTGTTTTCTGGATTTTCAAGATTGATTTTATTCAAAGGTTCAACAATCTTCTTTGAAACAATTTTTGCAATTACAGCACAAATTATTATTGCTATTACAAACATAAACAAAAGAGATTGACTCATTCCCAAAACCAGTACGGCAACAGAATGTTGATTACAAGAAATGCGCAATATATCTTGATTTTGAAGTAATTTTGCATAATAAAGAGTTTTTTCTGTCATTGTAGAAGAAAAGCGTGCAACTTTTGCTTGTTTGTTTTGCAATGCACCAAGAATCTCTTCTCTTGTAAAATGATTTTCCATTTCTTGAACGTCAACTTTGTTATCAAAAAAAACTTCTCCGTTTTTGTGAATGAGTGTAATTCTGTTCTTTGTATCAAAATTCATGATTTCGTCATACTGATGTTTTAGAACAAAATCTTCGATATAGACAGCTTCATTTTCCAGCTCATTGAAAATTTGTTGTTCAAAATAGTTATAAAGATTTGAGATGAACATAATTGCACATAAAAAATAAACTAGAGAACCAAGAAGAAATGTGCTTTTGAAAATAGTAAGAGTTAATGATTTTTCTTTTGTTTTTGATTTTTTTTCTACAGACATTTATAGCCAACTCCTCTGACTGTTTCAATGATATTTCCAGCATCCCCAAGTTTCTGTCTCAATGTTCGAATGTGTACATCAACTGTGCGGCTTTCTATGTCAGCATCAATTTTCCAGATGGAATCCAAAAGTTGTTCTCTTGTAAGAACATTAGGACGATTTTCTATCAAAAGAACCAGTAAATCAAATTCCTTTACGGTTAGAAAAACCTGTTTGTCATCTGAAAAAACTGTGTGACGCGTTATATCGATTTTGATTTTACCGGCTTCGAGAATTTTCTTTTTGCTTTGATATGCTTTTCCATCATAGCGGCGCAAAACAGCTTTGATTCTGGAAATAAGTGTCATCATTCCAAAAGGTTTTGTGATGTAATCGTCTGCTCCAGAATCAAGTCCTGTTACAACATCAAATTCGGTGTCTTTTGCAGTCAAAATTATGACAGGGATTTTTGAAGTCTGACTGTTTGAACGGAGTTTTTTCAAAATTGAAATTCCGTCTTCTTGGGGAAGCATTAAATCAAGAAGAATAAGTTCAGGTTGTTGAACTTCTTGTTCAAGGTTTTTCCAAAAATCTGACGGCAAGGAAAAACTTTGGCAGTCAAATCCCTGCGATTTAAGCGAATAGTCAATAAGTTTTCGAATAGAATCATCATCTTCCAAAAGGTATATCATACTAATAATTTACACATACACAAAGTAAAAAACAATGTTTTGAATGTAAAATTCTTGTAAAATGGGGGAGTGTGATTGAAGGAGTTTATTTTATTTTACGATTTTAAACTTTGCGTTAGGCACTGGAAGGACGCGAAGCGTGTGCGAAGCACCGAACGTAGTGGAGCCTGGAAGCGCCGACCCGAAGCGAAAAGCGAAGGGGAACGCCCAAATTATTATTAATAAATCGAGGTCTGTCCCCATTTTAAAAGTCAATTTTTGAAAATTAAGGTCTGTCCCCGTTTTTTTTAAACTTTTTTAAACCTTGTTTTCTTTAACAATGTGAAGTATACTTTTATATACGAGAATTGAAAACTTTCTATAAAATAAGAAATTATATTATTCTTAATCATAAATTGGAGATAAAAATTGAAATTTAGAAATTCTATTCATATTCCGTTTTTGTGCATTCTTTTAACGTTAATTTTGGGAGCAATTATTATACAAAGTGGTGTTCTTTGGACAGGTTTTTTAAAAACAATGAATTCAAATTCCAAAAATAATGTTGCCGAAATTTCAAAACTTGGCACAGAAAAATTGTCTTCTGATATTTCAAAAATGCTTAATCCTTATTCAGAAATGGTAAAAAATGTTTCTCTTTTGGCAGAAACTTTCGACGAACCTGAACTTTTACAACAGGCGGCCGATGCATTAACAAATCTTTTGCCAGAAGGATTTTCTTTATATTTTGGTACAGAAGTTTCGCGTTATCAACCTGAAGAAGGTGGCTACTATATAGATAGTTCAGGTTGGATTCCTGAAGAAGATTGGGAACCGTCCAAACGTCCATGGTTTAAAAATGCTGTAAATAATAAAGGAAAGGCTGTTTTTACAGATCCGTATGTTGACTCTATGACAAATCAGCTTTGTGTTACTGTTTCGTATGCTGCTTATAAAGAATATTCTTTGCTCGGGGTTGGTGCTGCCGATTTAATTTTAAATGATTTAATGCAACTTATAGAAAATTTTTCTATTTCAGAAAATAATCAGATTTTTCTTGTAGATTCAGATGGGTTGTTTATCACGAATAATGATATTTCTAAAATAACAGTTGGAAATTATTTTAATGATAGTTTGATTTCAGATGAAGGGTTTCATGCTTCAAATTATCTTGATGGAAAATCTCATAGTCTTTTAGCTAATAATCGATATTATTCTGTTTCTCCGTGCGAAGGTACTCCATGGTTTGTTGTGGCAGAAGGGCCTGTGTCGGATTTTACAGCTGCCTCTGATAAAGTAAAACGATTTTTATTTTTGATTATGATTATTGTTTCGCTAATTATTGTAAGTGCAGCCATTTTATTTTCTAAAATCATAGGAAATATTTTTGCTAATCTTTCTGAAAATTGTAAAAAACTTTCTAAAGGAGATTTTTCTGTTGAATTTACAGATTCAGCTATCAAAGAAGCATCTGATTTAGCTATAGCATTTGAAAATGTATCGCAAAATATTGGAAATATGATAGATAAAACAAAAGATGCAGCTAATTCAGTTGAAAATATGACAGATTCACTGTCTGAAACATCAAATTTAATAAATTCATCACTTGACATTACTGTTGAATCTATTTCTCAGATGGATAAAAACATTACAACTCAAAACAATTCTGTAAACAAAGTTAACGAAACAGTCCGCGATATTGTAAAAGATATTGAAGGATTTTCTGTTGAAATTGAAAATCAAAATAAAATTATTACAGATTCAGTTTCTTCTATAGAATGGATGATGCAAAATGTAGTTACATTAAAAGAAAATATATCATCTGCAGCCGTGAAAGTATCTGACCTTGTTGAATCTTCTTCTCAAAACAAAAATATTATTGCAGCTTCAACTGAACAAATAAAAAATGTAAAAAAAGAATCGGAAGCACTTTTGCAGATGAATAATGTAATTTCGGCTGTGGCTGGCAAAACAAATCTTCTGGCAATGAATGCAGCCATAGAGGCGGCTCATGCAGGTGATGCTGGAAAAGGTTTTGCTGTTGTTGCAGATGAAATTAGAAAACTTGCGGAAACATCTTCGGTACAGGCAAAATCTTCGAATACTTATTTAAGTTCTATTCAAGCAAAAATTGATGAAGTAGCAGAAACTTCCAAAAAAGTAGATATAGGGTTTGGAAAAACAATTGAATTTATAAAAGAAATTGAAGTTGTATTTGAGCGTCTTGAAAAAACAACAGCAGAACAGGGAGACAAAGCAAATGAAATTCTCAAGTCTGTTGATGAAATTATGAACAGCACGAATAAAGTCAAAGAAGATACTGTAAAAATTTCTTCTAAGACAGACCAAACTCTAGATGTGTGTAAAACTTTACAAAATGCAACAAGCAATGTAAATACAAGGCTTGAATCTTGCAGGGAAGCCGCTCAAAGTTTGCAAAATTCTTCTAAACAGATTCTTGATGTTGTTAAACTTGCAAATGTGTCCGTTCAGGAATTGAATAAATCTGTAAATCAGTTTAACTACAACAAGGTCTGACCCTGTTTTTTATAGAGTAGGGCAGGGAAGTGTTTATTTTTTTTCAGCAAAGAATCAACTACCCAGTCGCCTTTCACGGTTCGCTAATCGCTCAGCCCTGCGGGCCCGCCTATGGCGTCCGTTCAAGCCTCGGTGCGCTGTTCTTTCTCGAACCTTGCATATTTTATACCTGTCTGGCGAAAAATTTTAAGAATTCCAGAATAACTTCATAAAGAAAGTAAAAAACTGTCCTGCGAATTGGGAGCTGTTTAAAACAAGGTCTGTCCCCATTTTTTAAATGTAAAATTTTTGTAAAATGGGGGAGGGTGATTGAAGGAGTTTATTTTATTTTACGATTTTAAACTTTGCGTTAGGCACTGGAAGGACGCGAAGCGTGTGCGAAGCACCGAACGTAGTGGAGCCTGGAAGCGCCGACCCGAAGCGAAAAGCGAAGGGGAACGCCCAAATTATTATTAATAAATCGAGGTCTGTCCCTGTTTAAATGTTTACAATTAAACTCCGCTTGTTTATTTAAACTAATCGAGGTCTGTCCCCGTTTTCTGTGAAGGACAATTTTTTTCTGGAAAAGCATTGAAAAAAAAACTAATGCAAGTTAAAATTGCATAATTTCATTTAGGGGTATTTTATGAAGATAAACAAGAATTTTTTGGACTTGGAACAGAATTATCTTTTTTCTACTGTGGCAAGAAAGCAGCGTGAATTTCAAGAAAAGCATCCTGATGCTGATATAATAAAACTTTCAATTGGTGATGTAACACGTCCGATTTGTCCGGCAGTAATTGATGCAATGCATAAAGCTGTAGACGAAATGAGTAAACCAGAAACTTTTCATGGTTATCCTCCTGAGCAGGGATATGATTTTATTTTGGAAACAATTTTGAAACATGATTATTTGGACAGAGGCATTTCGTTCAAGAAAAATGAAATTTTCCTTTCTGATGGCGCAAAATCTGATTGTGGTAACATCGGTGATATTTTTAATGTTGATAACACTGTTGCCATTTGTGATCCTGTTTATCCAGTTTATCTGGATACAAATATTATGAACGGAAGGAAAAATAATATCATCATTATGCCTTGTACAGAAGAAAATGATTTTTTACCTGTTTTGCCTGGCGATGATGCTTTTGGTGGAAAAGTTGCTGATATTATTTATTTATGTTTCCCAAATAATCCAACTGGAACTGTTGCTTCTAAGGAATATCTTCAAAAATGGGTTGATTATGCAAATGCTCATAACAGTTTGATTTTGTTTGATTCTGCTTATGAAGCATTTATAACTGACGGAAAATATCCTAAATCTATTTATGAAATTCCTGGTAGTAAAACTTGTGCTATCGAAATTCGTTCTTTTTCGAAAACTGCTGGTTTTACGGGTTTGCGTTGCGGTTATACTGTTGTTCCTGAAGAACTTGAATTCGAGGGAACAAAATTGAATTATCTTTGGAACAGAAGACAATGCACAAAGTTTAATGGTGTTTCTTATATCACTCAGAAGGCTGCTGAAGCTGTTTATACTGATGAAGGTCAAAGACAAATTCGGGAAAATCTTGATTATTATCGGGAAAATGCAAAAATCATTTTTGATGGTTTAACAGCTGCCGGATTTAAATGTTACGGTGGAATTTATTCTCCATATATTTGGCTTAAAATTCCAGAAGGTTACACAAGCTGGTCTTTTTTTGATGAGCTTCTTGATAAATGTAATGTTGTGGGAACTCCTGGAAGTGGTTTTGGAAAAGCTGGAGAAGGGTATTTGCGCTTGACGGCTTTTGGTGACCGTGAACGTACAAAAGTTGCCGTTGAAAGAATTAAGAATCATTTCGGAAAGTAATTTTTTTAAATTTCAGTGGTAGGGCAGAATTAATGGATTGATGCTGCCAGTTTAATTCTCATCTTAAAAAAATATAAAATTCGCTTGGGGCGAACGAATTGCACTCCTCGAAAGTTGAAACTTTCTTCGTCGTGTAATTATTTGGAAGGTTAGGGTATGGGAAAAGTTGGGTTAGTTTTAGAAGGTGGAGCAATGCGTGGCATGTTTACTGCTGGTGTCACCGATGTTTTGATGGAAAATAAAATTAAGTTTGATGGTGCAATCGGAGTTTCAGCGGGTGCAACATTTGGCTGTAATTATAAATCAGGACAGATAGGCAGAGCTATCCGATATAATAAACGTTTCTGTAAAGACTGGCGTTATAGTTCATTTAAATCCCTCATCAAAACAGGAGACTATTATGGTGCAGATTTTTGTTATAATGAACTTCCTAACAAACTCGATTATTTTGATGTAAAAACTTATCGTGAAAATTCTATGCCATTTTTCATTGTTGCTTCAGATTGTAATACTGGTAAACCTGTTTATAAAGAACTTAATACTTGCGATGCAAATGAACTTACTTGGATGCGTGCCAGTGCGAGTATGCCGCTTGCAAGTAGAGTAGTGAAAGTTGACGGTTATGAACTTTTGGATGGTGGTATTACTGATTCCATTCCATTGCAATATTTTGAATCGCGTGGTTACAGCAAAAATCTGGTAGTGTTAACACAACCTCGAGATTATTATAAAAAACAAAATAAATTAATCTGGCTTATGAAAATCATGCTTAAAAAATATCCAAATATTGTTCAAGCAATGAAAAATCGTGCAAAAGTTTACAATCAGGAAAAAGACTATGTTTTTGAACAAGAAAAACTTGGAAAAGCTTTTGTGATTTGTCCTGAAAATGATTTGCAAATTAGCCGCACCGAAAAAAATCCAGAAGAATTACAGCGTGTTTACGATTTGGGGCGCAAAGTAATGCAGGAAAAAATGGAAGATTTTCTTAAATTTCATTCAATTAAATAAATGAATCAGGTCGATTGGACAAAGTTCTAAGAGAATAGAATGTAGCGAAAACTTCAAGCATAACTGCGGACTTGGAATACTCGAAAAAAGGACAGGGGTTTTGTATTAAATAAAAATTATTAATTATTTATGAAAGCTAAAGCTTTAGGATATTGAACATATTGTTTTCAGGATTAACCCTTGCTTTAGCTTCTTCCCATTGTGCTTTGGATTCTGCTTTTGCAGCATTAAAGTTTGCTTTGTCTACTTCATGCTGTGCCTTTGCGTCTTCTTTCATATCACGGAAAGCTTTTTTAAAGAATCGAATGATTAGATTTTCCTTTTTCATGTTTTCCTCCAAACCATCATCTGTTAAAATTGATATTTCTTCTACTTCTTCTGTTACATTTTCTGTGCTCACATTTGTAGAAAGATCCACTGCAAAAATTGAAGCTGTCATAAGGACAGCGCCTGTCACAACTGACATTTTTTTCATATAAAAACTCATTGTATGTGTTTAAGTTTTTTGTTTAATACACATCTTATGGTTTTAATATAAACAAAAGATTTTTCTAAAATGTTTTTGTTTTGTTAAAGTTTTGTTAATCTGAAAAATTATTTAGAAATATTTTGCCAGATTTTTTTAAAGTTGAATTTTAAGGATATGGAATATTCAAATCGATTATTGATAATATTTTTTGAAAAATAAATATCATCAACATCAGTTATTTTCATTCTGTAACCAAAATAAAACTCTATCATTGAATATCTAAAAAGATTTTGTTTCCATCCTATGTGAGGGGTTTTATTTTTTTAATCTCTCTTTTTAGAAAAAAAGTCTTTTAATAATCTTATAAAAGTTATCAAAAAAAAGAAATTTCATTCATCTACAGAATGACAAAGGTGTTAAGTATTACTTAATAAAAGAGTTAAATACTACTTAAAAGATTTATTAAGTAGTACTTAATACTAGTGTTAAGCAGCATTTAATACTATAATGACAATATGATTACAGTTGAAACAATACTAAAAGCAAGCGAAAAGCAAAGACAAAAATATCTTGACCTCAACAAGAATTCTGCTGAACGCTTCGTAGACGAAAAATCAGTTTCTCCATTGCCGTCTTTTGCCAGAATTATTACCGGGGTAAGGCGTTGCGGCAAAAGTACTGTTGTGCAGATGCTTTTTCTGAAGAAAGGTGCTTTTTACTTAAATTTTGAAGACACTTCTCTTTACGAATTTGATACGAAAGATTTTGAAATTCTGAACGAAGCGATTGAAAAATTTTCAAAAGAACATTCATGCAAATATCTTTGTTTTGATGAAATACAGTCAGTAAAAGGATGGGAAATTTTTGTTCACCGTAAACTCGAAGAAAACTATCTTGTCATTGTAACAGGTTCAAACGCATCGCTTTTAAGCTGGGAACTTGGAACGCGCCTTACGGGAAGACATCTTGATTATGAAATGTTTCCTTTTTCGTTTGAAGAATACTGCAATTTCAAAAAATCAAAGAAGAATGCAAAAAGTTTTTCTAAATACCTTAAACAGGGAGGATTCCCGGAGGCAATAAAAAATGAATCTGATGAAATTTTGCAAAGACTTTTTGATGACATTCTTACGCGTGACATTGCAGTGCGACATTCCATTCGGGATGTACGGACATTAAAAATACTCAGCCTTTATTTAGCAACAAACTGCGGCAATCTTGTTTCCGGCTCAAAACTTTCTGTACAGCTGGGCTTAAAAACAAATGTTACTATTCTAGAGTATCTTTCTTTTTTGGAACAATGCTATCTTTTTTTCTTCGTTCCAAAATTCAATTATTCTGCAAAAGCTCAGTCGGTCAATCCTAAAAAAGTGTACTGCATTGATACAGGAATGATTCAAAGCGTAACGCTTTCTTCAAATGCAGATGCAGGACGTATGCTTGAAAACGCAGTTTTTATAGAACTTCGTCGGCGCACAAAAAATATCTGGTATTATGCGGAAGCTTCGTTTGAATGTGATTTTTTATACGGCCGCGATGTCGTTCCTGAAAATGCCGTGCAAGTCTGCTATGAACTGACAAGTGAAAACCGTGAGCGAGAAGTCCGCGGTCTTGTTGAAACCTGCAAAAAGTTTCCGGGAGTAAAACCGCTTATCGTAACTTTTAACCAAAAAGACAAGATTTCTTATGACGGAATGATAATAGAAGTCGTGCCTGCAGTAGAGTTTTTTACAGAAAAATGATTTGTGAAAAACTAATATAGATATTCAGAATAAAAAGCGGGTTTTAGGGCGGCAGCCCTAGGAGAGGGGGTAGCGAGCAACAGCGTGCGAGCGAGGGGGAGGCTTCCCCCCTTTGTAAAGAATCGAACAATCAAATCATAAAAAACGGTAATTGAATTGCTTGATGTATTAAGAATTGGCAAAATATAATTTTCCAATTTTTTTTAAAATTTTGGTATTGTACAATACCAAAAGGACTTGAAAAAGTCCTTTTGGGCGAAGTCTTGTTACACTCGACTTCGCCCAAAAAAAATAAAATTTTGGAGAATTTTATGAAAAAGACTACATCTTTGGTTGTAAGTTTATTAATGGTGTGTGCAGCATTTGCACAAAAAATTCCTGAGGGAAGAAATTTGGTGGCTGCAGTTCATGATTTTGCTAAACCTGAAAATTGGGGTGGAGTGAACAGTGTATCTTATGACATTCAAAATGATACATACGTTCTGAAAGCCTACACAATGGGAAAAGTTTTGTTAAGTTTTCAGCGTCAAGATCAGACTGTAACAATAAAAGGAAATGGTGATTCATTTACGGTAGAAGTTACAGATGTTACTAGTGCAAATTGCGATAAGAATGGAAAACCAACATCAAAACCTCTTGCAAATCAAGCATCGACAGCAAAAAAAATTGCAGATATGTATGTAACTGAAATCTCAAACAGAATTGAAAAATGGACAGATGAAGAATATCAAAATAAATTTGACGAAGCGATAACAAATCCTAATGTTTTGTTTCAATTTGCCAATTCGACTTCAGACTTGTATTTTAAGAAATATATCGAAAAAAATAACATTGTAGGTAAAAAAGTTTCAGCAGATTTTAAATTATATTCTATAGATGAATCAAAAAAAGATGGTTTTGACTATAAAGCTACTAGTATTATTTTAGATTCAACTTTAGATTCAACACAGTTTGCCGGAAACACTTTAATGATTCATATCTATTCAAATAATGATAAATTGCTGTCGCTTAAAAAAGATGATATTTATAAAGTAAATGGAAGAGTTTCAAAAATTGAAAAAAATGAATTACTATTAAATCAAATCACCTACGAAATAGAAGAATAAAGATAAGGTCTGTCCCTCTTTTAAACGAAATGCGAATTGATGTAAAAGGGGACAGACCTTGATGTTTTAAAAAACTTTAAGTAGACTTAACAATTTGATGCTATCGGAAACGTCCGTGAAAATTTTGCGTTCAATCAGCTTTCGTACGCTCACCAAGTATTGTTTTCTGAGCAGAGTGATTTTTTTGTAGACCAGAAATATACATTTGAAGTCGGTGGAAAAACAAAAAATGCAGGTAGATAAAAGACGTTTCTGATTCCTACATTCTTGCTGACAACATTGAATACGGAACGGAGTGAAGAATTCCAATCTGGCTATTCGCGCAAAGATGTCTGTAAACTGTTAAACTGGAAAAGCGATTGTTCATCTACTGTTTACGGCTACAAAACAGAAACTTCCACAGAAGATTTTACCTGTCCAATTTTTGTAACATACAATAAAAAAGATGATATTTCTGATTCTACAAAATACGAAGATGTTTTTATTGACAACACACGATTTAGCTGGATGAGCAGAAGCAGACGTACTTCAAAATCTGATGAAGTTGCAGCTCTAATCAATCAGCCAAAAAACAAAATAAAAATTATGCTTTTTGTAAAAAAAGATGATGCCGAAGGAAATGATTTTTACTATTTGGGCAAAATGAAATATAATTCGTTTGAAGACACAAAGATGATTTCTGGAGACGCTGTTGTAAACATTCAGTTTGATATGGAAACTCCAGTTCCAAATTATTTATATAATTATCTTGAAGGACAAACCGCATGAAACACATCCCCGTAAGCGCCGCCATAATCGTGCGCACAAATCCGCAGACTCACAAAAAGGAACTATTTGCCACCCAGCGCGGCTACGGCGATTTTAAAGGTGGCTGGGAATTTCCCGGCGGAAAACTTGAACCTGCCGAAACGCATGAGGAGTGCATTGTCCGCGAAATCCGAGAGGAACTTGCCACGGAAGTAAAGGCAGAAAAAACTCTCGCTGTTGTGGAATATGACTATCCTTCTTTTCACCTTACGATGTACTGCATTTTGTGTTCCGTTGTTTCTGGCAGCTTAAAGCTTTTGGAACACAAGGATGCAAAATGGCTTACGCGGGAAACGCTTTATTCTGTGGACTGGCTTCCGGCGGACAGGCTGATTTTGAAAAATATTGAAGAAGTTTTGCGATGATTTTCTAAAAACCTTTCAGGCGTGATTTTGGATAAAGCATCAATTGTTTTCCAAGGCAAAAACTTACTCATTAAACAATTCTTCCCACTATAACAGTAATTCCTCGCCAAAAACTCCCTTTTACAAAAAAAATCCCAGCCATAAAAAAGACCGCCCTTCGGAAAATCCCAAACGGTGGTCTATTTTGTAAAAATCAAAGACCTGGCGGAATGTGTCAATATAGTTGTCGCATAAAGTCACAAAAGGCTTTGCCAGTCGCGGAAAATCAACGAAAGGGTGGTTTTTCGGCTTCAAATTGCAGGGAATCTGCACCGCTATTAAAGGATAATTAAAGATGTACAAAACCGGCGGTTTAAAAATATACATTTTTATCCCGCAACTTTTGTGCATTTTTATTTGACTTTTTATAATCATACAGCTATTCTTAAAGAATTGAATTACATCAAGCGTGTTGGTTCTGACAAAACCGGCTATTGGGAAGTTTTAAAATAATAAGGAGATATCGTTATGACAAAACTGATTATTATACTTTGCGTTGTATTTTTACTTGCACTTACAGTTTCTTTTGTTCTTGCGAAAAAATTTTCTGCACCTAAATATAAAGACTCAAATATAGAAATGCAGTGCACTTTTTTTACAACTGTAATCACGCCTGTACTTACTGTTCTATCTGTTATTCTTGTTGTTTATACTTTACAGATAGACTCTAAGAATTCTAAACAAGATAAATACAATACAGAGTTTTCGATATTATTTGCTGAAATGAAAGATTTTATAAATGATTTGTCTGTTGAAATAAAATATAATGAACGCTCTGAAAATCCTATTACAATATCAAAAATGGAAGTAATAGACGAATTAGCGTATTATCTAAAACGAGGTGAAAAAGTACGCCAATTGTATGCTGAAGATGCATCTCAAATTAATTTTATAATTTCAAAAGACAATACATGGTTTACGACAGGTTTAGATGATTTTTATATTGAAAAGGGTAAGTGTTACCAAATTAAAATGCGCTCAGAATTAGAATGTCAATATTTTGAATCAGTTAATAAGCGTTTTCGAAATATTTTTAAGCCAATATTTGATTTATTAGATAATACTGATAATGAACATCGTGAAACTCATAAACATTTATTTGCATCATATATGAATAAAAATTCCTTTGAGGCCTATTTAACTACCCGGTGGGAGAAACAGGATATTCCTAAAACATTAGAAGAACTTATTGAGTTGAGTTATTAAAAACTCCCTCATCTTTTTGTATTTTTATCTTGTAAATTCACTCATGAAAGCGTAAATAGAGATATGGAAAACAGTCAGCTGTATATTCAACGAAAAGCAGATCAGTATCTTGCTGAATGGAAAGCAAATCCTAAAAGACTACCTCTAATTGTAAAGGGAGCAAGACAGATAGGAAAAACGGAAACCATTCTGCATCTTACCGACCAAAACTACGAGAATGTTGTCTACATAAATTTTGTGACAGATGAAAAATTCAAAATCATTACTAAAGATGGCTACGAACCGCAAAGCATAGCATGCAGCTCAAATCCGACAACATGGTCAAGTAGCTCTGCGGTTTAGCTTCATAGTAAGGTTGAAAGCGTAGAGGCTGCTTATTATCCTGAGAAAATAAATTATGGTAAATGTTTAGAAACTGAATATACTGATTTACAAAGTTTTTCAAGAAATATTAAAATCAGAATAAAGAATTATTTGAATATGGAAAAACTTTGTCTCAGAGAACAAGAAATACACCTCAATATCTTTCGTCAGCTAATAGATTTGATTTATTGGTTAGTGATGTAAAAAAAGGGAAGGGCGCCCGGGCGGCAGTTCCAGCCTTCGCTAACGCTCATCCTCCGCACTCGGCTCCGCCTCGCTTGCGGTGGGGGCTCGTGTTGAAAAATCATATACCAACGCAAATTTAGTTTACACGAGCCGCGAGTTTTTTTAACGCTTCGCTAAAAACTCGTAAAAAAGATTGTTTTTGGGAAAAATGGGCTTCCATTGCCTGACGCAAAATATCTGAACTTAAAAAATCTTTCCTCCAGACCGCTAAAGACTTTTTGCCATTTTTTCTATTTCTTTTTTCAGTTGTTTTTTTATGCTGACGGGGCTTAGGATTTCAAGACGGCTTCCAAAACTCAGCAGCCAGTCGGTGAGCCAGGGCATGTTTGGAACTGTAAAGGTTAATATTTTGGAGAGGGGAGTGTCATCCTGGACACTGTCTGCACAAAAATCATCAAGTATTCTGTAAATATCCTGGTTCTGCACTTTTAATTTAAGCGTAATTTTTGGGGCGGTGTCTTCGCGGTAGCCAGAATAATCCATATGTTCAGAATTTGAATTGATTTTTAGATTTGATTCTGACTTGTCGGAAAGGATTTCTACATTTTTCATTCGGCTTAGTTTAAAGAAACGGTTTTCTTTCTTTTGCTCACACCACGCCCATAAATACCATGCCTGTCCGTGAAAAACGATTTTCCACGGACAAAGAATTCTGTTTGCACAATTGCCGTTACTTGAATAGTAATCAAGACGAACTTTCCGCTTGCTTAGAATTGCGGTTTTTAACAGATTGAAAATATTTTTTATTTCAGTTAGTTTTGGATTCCAAGGGGAAAAATCAACTTCAATCCAGTCGGCATTTGCTTTTGTCAGGGATTTTAGTTTTGTTATTGCTGACTGTTTGTTTCCGCTGAGATTTTCAAGTGCCTGAACTCCGGCCAAAAGTTCGAGCTTTTCATCTTCTGTAAAAACAGTTTTGTCCAGGGCATATTTTTCCGAAACGCAGAGCCCTCCTCCTTTGCCTTTGATTGCATAGATCGGAACGCCGGCAAGGTTCAGCGCATCAACCCAACGGTAAATCGTTCTTTGACTCACGCCAAAGTGTTCAGCCATTTCTGATGCAGTAACCTGCTTTTTTTCCAGAAGAATGTAAGTTAATTCAAAAAGAGATTCGGTCTGCATTTCTGCCCTCGCTTCTCATTATTTTACAGCCAGATAAATGAAAATTGTTCCATTGCCTGTAGCGCAGTCTTCCTGGTACTCTTCGTAATCGCTGGTAAAAGTGCGTTCCAGAGGAGTGTTCCAGATTTCAGTCCATGTTTCTCCAACTACTTTTGGAACTTCACCTTTTACAGTAAATTTTGCGTATCTTCCGGCAGGAATTTTTTTAACAGTAAGTCCGTTTTTTTCAGCTTCGGCAATGCCTTCACTCGAAATCTGACAGCCAGCAAGAACTGTATAACTCATGTCTTGTGCATAATCGCAGTACAGCCCGACTGATTTTCCGTTCACCCGGTTTTTCATTGACTGAGCCACACCAGAATAAAGCTTCTGCCAGAGTCCGCCGATTACACTTTGCATATCAGGCGAATCATTTTTTGTAACTGCAGATACTCCTGCAAAAGTCCTTTCTTCCATTTCTACGATTTCGTAATTCATAAAACACCTCAATAATTGATTATGCGGCAATTATACAAAGTTGAATATGACATCAGTTTGTCATATTATAAAATATTTTTTGAAAAATGTAAAAATTTTTTTATGAGGGAATTTGAGTGAAAATTAGAGTGAATATGACACAACGCTGTCAGATTAAACAGTGTATGCTGACATTAAATTTTTCAAATAGTGGGGAAATACTATGGCTTTTGATTTTAAGAAAGAATATAAGGAATTTTATTTGCCAAAAGATGTTCCGGCAATTGTAACTGTGCCCGAGGCGAATTATATTGCGATTCGGGGAAAAGGGAATCCCAATGAAACTGGCGGCGAATATCAGAAGGCGGTTGAAGTTCTATATTCTGTAGCCTATACATTAAAAATGAGTTATAAAACTGATTATAAAATCGAAGGCTTTTTTGAGTATGTAGTTCCGCCTTTGGAAGGTATCTGGTGGCAGGAAGGAATTGATGGTTGTGATTATTCGCACAAAGAGAATTTCAGCTGGATTTCTGTAATCCGTCTGCCTGATTTTGTTACAACAAAAGATTTTGATTGGGCTGTAAAAACTGCAACTGAAAAAAAGAAAATCGATTGTTCCAAAGCAGAGTTTTTGACACTGGACGAAGGGCTTTGTGTTCAGATAATGCATCACGGCTCTTTTGATGCTGAACCTGCAACGATTTCAATTATGAAAAAATATATTGAGGAAAATGGATATGCTTTTGATTTATCTGAAAAACGCCTTCATCATGAAATATATCTGTCAGATCCAAGAAAGTGTTTTCAAGACAAAAACCGTTGCGTAATCAGATATCCGATTAAAAAAAATCAGGATGAAATGGAAAATTGAAATTATATTTCCCACAAGATTTTGAATTTATAGTTTCAAAAATTATTCCACTTTCTTCAGTGAATTCACGCTTTGCTGTTTCAAAAGGTGTTTTATCAAATGTTTCACTCTTGCCACCAAAGATAGACCATTTACCTTTTCCCGGATTTATTGTTCTTTTTCCAAGAAGAATGGAATATCCTTCCGAAGTCTTTTTGAATAATGCAATACCGGCACCTTTATATGTTTTCAATCTCATAAACCTATGCCTAGAGTATTCAACCAATTTTTCATTTTAACTTCATCAAAATTAGTGACAACAAATTCCTGTCCGATTTCAGCAGATTTAAATCTTGATGGATCTGTAACTGTATTACAGTAGGAAATGTTCGCACCCTTAAAAAAGTCTGGTAACTCCCAGATTGTTTTTGAATAACCAAGTTTTGTAAGGCGGTATTTATCTTCATAATTAAATGTACCAAAACGACTGCCGCAAATAATGATATTTTCACCTTTTTCAAAACCTTTGTTTTGATAATGAAGATGACTTTTTATATCAGGATATTTATTTAAAGATTCATCAATATTTTTTACATGAACTATATCATCGACAATCATATATCCCCAGATTGCGTGAATATCGTACATTGCAGAATCGTATGTAATTCTATTATTTTCTAAAAATGTTTTCTTGAAGGAACCGAAAAACAAGAAAACATCACCAGCCTGTAGACCATGAGAAAGTAAATGATTTGAAGCTTTATCGCTTTGACCGAATGCAGCATAAGAGCGCATGTTTTCAACAGTTTGAAGTTCTGGATCAAAATGAAAAACAGTATTATTCAAACCTTTCCTAGCTGAAGTAGAAGGGATATTGATTTTTTCAGCAATTCCTAATTGTTCAAATAATTCTTTAAGAGAAATTTTTTTCTGCTTCAGAATAAAGTTTATTTCTTCTGCTTTTAAGCCTTTTGCTTTTTCACCGTTTTCTAAGATTTCAGTATTAGTTTCAGGAATTGGAAATGAAATCATTTTTGACTCCATTTCTTTTGGAAGAATTATTGAAGGAAATCCACCGTAAGAGCTATCGAAACCTTTTCTACTAAAAATCACTTTCAATTTTTTATTCCTTCTCAATTAATCCAAAACCCAACCAGCTTCTACCATATCTAAAGCTGAATTAAAAGTTGCGATTGTTTCATCGCCTGGTTCTGAAATAAAGCCACCTGATAGTACGCCTTTGATAATTACTTTTGGCTCAATTTCTGTGACAAAGCCATAATTATGATCTTCATCTTTTACCATTGCACCTGGACGTATATTCTCTAATGTGTTGTTCTGTAATTCTTTGCTCCATTTGCCCATAATGTACCCCCTTATTCCTTATACTTATATTATAACACAAAGTCTGTATAACCGTGATATACACTTGAAAAAAAATTAAAATTATTTCAGATTATAAATATGTACTATAACGAAACTCTGAGCAGAGAACAGAACAAGCGAATAAATAAACTTATAAAACTTATTCAAATTGCAGATGAAAGAAATGAAACAATAAATAAGCGGACTTTGAAAAGTGCTAGCATTGGAAGCCCTGCAACCTTGCAACGTGCGCTTGCTTATATTCAGGAAGAAGGAATTATTGAATATGATGAACATAAACATACATATAAGATGTATGAAGGCTGGCAGGAAAATAACCATATAAAAAATGAATCTGTGAATTATCATGCGATTGGAATTTTGAAATCACTTTTAAATCAGTACCAGAATACTTCTTTCTATGAAGATATTATTGAAAAGGTAGAAGAACTGTCAGAAATGCCGATAAATGACTTTTCAAGAATTGCTGTTCCGCCAAGACTTGAATACAGCGAAGAAGATCAGAAAAAGTTCAAAACGATTTTTGACTTAATGATAAAAAACTATAAGATTCAGTTTTATTATAAAGGTCGCTGGCATGGCGATGAGCGTAAAAACAGAATCGTAAAACCTTATCAGTTATTGCTTGAAAATGGAACTTGTTATCTTTATGGATATGATGAAGAAAAAGAGGCTGACAGACTTTTTGTACTTAGGCGTATGGAAGAAATCAGAAGTAAAAACGGAGAGAAGTTTGAATTGCCTGCAGATTATGAGTTTTCTGAGCGATATGGATTCAGTAAGTTTGGTGCATATACATTCAAAGAACCTGTAAAATATAAAATTGAATTCTACGGAAATACGCAGATTTGGATTAAGGAAAATAAATGGGCTGATGACCAGGAACTAAAAGAAACTTCGGATAAAACTGTATTGTCTTTTACATCAAGTCAGGATGATAAAATACTGGAATGGGTTTTATCTTGTGGTGCAGATGCTCGACCAGTTGAACCCTCTGATTTTGTTACGAGATGGAAAGAAAAAATAAGAGAGATGGCGAATCTTGCAGAAGTTTAATTATAGTAAGACCAGAAGAATTTCTTTAATGAATTGTATTGCTCTGTAATCGGATTACGATATCTATCATAAAATTCTACTGATTGAACTTTTTCATAATTACTTGTCATATTGATTTGTTCCTGTAATGGTGGTAAGGGTATTTTCAATTTTGACAGGCTTCCTTTTGATAGAAGTTTCTTTTGGTTTGAGATATTCAATTCTTTTAGAGCTTTATCTGAAGGAATAAATTCAAAAAAGGCTTTCAGATAAACTGGATTTACAATTGATATATCTGGACGAATTATTAAAGAAGAAGTGCCGGGTATCAATTTTTCTGAGGAATGATTTATTACTGCTGCAATCTTTTTCCCCTTTGCATAAACATCACGTCTTATAACAACATCATTTTCTTTTAAACCATATTGTTCTTCCAGTTCTTTTTTTGATAATGATTTTACCAAGCTGGATTTTAGATTTATTCCCTGAGTAATTTCTGCAATGTCTTTTAATGGTACAAATGGGATTTTTTCTATCATTTTTTTAGGACTCCCCATTGGCAGAACTGATTACAGGCACAAGTTAAACTGCCTGTTTCAATTCTACGTTTTGTACATTTTCCACGACCTGTAACTTCTACTCTAATTTGTTTATAAAAATGATTTGTACCTTCACGCCAACCTGTCCAAAATTCACAGGTTGCACATTTTTTCATGTCTGCACTAATAACTGTTGTACTCATTATTTTTCCTCCTGATAATGTAAGTATAAAACAGGAGTGTGTATAATGGTGATATAGACTTTTATTTATTCATAAATAATTGCATACATTTCTAAAGCATGTCTTTTCCATTCCTTTACCAACCATTTCGGTTGAATCGGTTTTGCATTGCAGCCATTTGAAAGCACCCATGACTTTATTTTTAAGAACTGTGAAGAATCAAACTCAATTGTGGTTTTATCTTCAGCTTCTTTGAAAACTTGAGAATCTGCCCAGATTTTTTCTTTTACAAGAAGTCGTGCTTCATTATAAAACTCGATGACATAATGCTCTGATTTTTTGCTGAAAACAGCTCCGAAGTTACCGTCTTTACAGCGGCTTTCAAATTCAAAGTTTTCAGGAAGTTCAAATTCTTCTTCTGTTACTACAGCATTTTTCATTCTTACAAGTGAAAAAATTCGTTCTGCCTGGCGAAGTTCATCGAAGCCGAAAAGGTAACAGACACCTTCATCCAAAACAAGCTGATAAGGTCTGAGTCTTCTTTGTTCTGTTTTTTTGCCCCAGCGGTCTGTATAATCAAATTGCAGAATAAGATTCTGGTTTAAAGAATCCTGAATAGCATTCCAGATTTCCTGATTAACATTAGTTTCTACAGTTGGAGCAACTGCGATGCGATTCATTAAAGCTGTGTTTTTACCTTCCATTGCATTTGATGAAAGTAAATCAAGCATTGCGCACCCTCTGTGTCCAGTGCGGGCATAAACCTAACACAAATCACACATATCCCATATAAATTTCTTATGCAGTTTTTTTGTCCGTATAAGATTCAGAACGAGTTACTTTCTTCTATATTATGACATAAATTATCAGATTTTTCTACGGAAATCTCTAATCTTACATTCTATCAAAAGGACTGATTATTTCGACGGCACATTTTACATCTTCCTTTCTGGCTATCACAACAGCGCAAAACAGAATTTCATAAAATAAAATCCACATTCAAAACCTGGAAAAAGATGGCGTAAAAAAAGGGAGAATACAAGTTAAAATTATGGGTTTGCATAAAAAATTCATATACGAAATA
>SAMEA104315430__coassemble_202_pt1 | contig 31225 bp, 32 predicted proteins | sample SAMEA104315430__metabat2_low_PE_026 | metagenome-assembled genome bin SAMEA104315430 (sample SAMEA104315430) | gut metagenome | biome: Monkey gut; feature: monkey-associated habitat; material: faeces | place: China | collected 2013 | reverse complement strand
TTTTTGGCGATTTTCTCCCGACCCGGAGTGGTTAAAATTGCCCGACGCTAACAATCTCTCGAAATCGTTATTCATATACTGATATTTTCTTATTTACTAGTTGTTTTTTCCATTTTATAATCAGTTCATGATTTTTTTTATATGAGGTAAAAAATGATTTTTGAATTAAACCCTACTGAGTTGGAGAGTAAAATTCCTCAACGACCACCAATTATTCAGGAAGATTCTTTTAGATATGATTCTTTTTTTAATGGCGAAGTTTTATTAAATAAAAAAAAGAATAATCTTCCTGCTATGGGCTGGAACAGTTGGAATGCATTTGGAAGTAATAATAACGAATTTCTTACGAAAACTATGGTTGACAAATTCATTGAACTTGGACTTGATAAAATTGGCTATCAATATATCGTTTTGGATGATGGCTGTTATTATTCAAAGCGTGTAGAAGGCAAACTTTCCAATGAAAAAGTAAAATTTCCAAGTGGTTTTAAATCTCTGTCTGATTATATACATTCAAAAGGTTTGAAATTTGGAATGTATAATGATATTGGTACAAACCTTTGTGCAGGTGCTGCTGTGGGTACTTGTGGATTTGAAGAAGTTGATGCCAAAACTTATATAATGTGGGGTGTTGATTTTCTAAAAGTAGATAATTGTTATTATCTTTGGGATAATGCTACTTTTTCTGATGCTGATAATTTGCGTTATGTTTATGCTCCAGAGATTCAAAGTATTCATTTAGAAGGGAAAAATTTTAAGAATAAAAAGTTTAATAAGAGTCTTGATTCTATTGAGAATGGTTCACTACGTGGAAAAGGTGTCAAGAAAAACAGAAATTCAGGAACTGTTTCTGGTATTGGAACTTTTGATGGAACTGGACCTCATTATGCGCCTGTGGGTGATATAAGCGGAGAACTTGCTTTTAATATTGATGTGCCTTGTGATGGTGAATATCAACTGACAGTTTTTTATAAAGCTGATAAGATTGAAGGCTGTGGAAGTTGGCTTCAAATTGGTGTAGGTGAAGGAGAGAATACTCAAATTTATTATGATGATTTGGTTCCTGTAAATTATGACATTGACAAAGTGAATCTAAAGAAAAACTCGAACAAAACTTATGTAAAAAATGCCGCTAAAGCAATGGTTTGTAATGGACAGCTTAGTGTTGAATTGAAACTTTCGGAAGGAAGAAATATTATCCGTCTGATGAATCACCGCCGTCAAGAAAATACTTTGTATTCTTATGCCAAACTTTTGGAAGAGTTAAATAAAGCCAAACCTAATCATGAAATATTATATTCAATTTGTGAATGGGGAAAAACGCAGCCACAGAATTGGGCATATAAAGTTGGTGATTCATGGCGTATTCTTAATGATATCACATTTGCTGTTGGAAACAATGGTGATTATGGTCGTGCTGAATGGAAAAGTGGTTATACAAACAGTGTTACTTCTCAATACAATAAAGCTGTAATAATGGATGAGTTTTCAGGACTTGATAGAGGGTGGAATGATCCTGATATGCTCATGATTGGAATGAATGGTCTTAATTTGACTCAATATAAAACTCATTTTGCGATGTGGTGTATGATGAATTCTCCGCTCATGCTTGGACTTGATTTACGACGCGTTGAAAAAGGTGATGATATTTATAAAATTATTGCAAACGAAAAAATGATTGCTTTGAATCAAGATGCACTTGGCATTCAAGCAAAAAGAATTTATTCCAGTAAAGTTGCAAAAAATCCTGATAGATATTATACAAAAGATATTGACCGTGTTGATATTTTGGCTAAACCACTGTCAGATGGGAGTGTTGCATTGAGCTTTATAAATGTGAGTGAGAATGAAAAGAAACATAGATTCGAAGTTTCCAAATATGATATTTTAGAAAAAATCGGTTCAAAAATGGTTGATAAAGAACTTTTTGCATTGACCAGTTCTTATTTGGTGATGGACTGTGATTCTGGAAAAACAGAAATAAATTCTGAAGGTGTGTTTTACGTGGAAAATCTTTATGCGTGTGATAGCGTAACAGTAAGAATTACACCATTGGAAACCGAACGTAAAAATGCAGCAAAAGAAGTTCACAAATATCTGCGCAAAGTTCTTGAAGAACCAGATGAAACAAGTGTAGAAAAAGCCGAGGTTTTGAAAGATTTGTATGACTGTCATGCTTGCGTGGAAGATATAGCACAGGTTTATGTGAAGGGAATTATGGAACCGGTTCATTCAAATGAGTTTGGAAATAAACAAATCATTTCCCAAGAGGAAGCCGAATTTATCTTTCAAAAAATTTATGACAAATCATTACGAATGCGACCATAATTTTAAAAAAAATTACATCAAAAAATTTGGGCGTGCCCCTTCGCTTCGCTACGGGTCGGGCGTTCCAGAGTTTCGCTATCGCTCCAGTCTCCTCACTACGCTGCACATGCGTTCCGCTACGTTGCGGTGACCGCTTCGCGCTCTTCCATGCCCTCACGCAAAAACGAGGTCTGTCCCCAAAAACTAGGTCTGTCCCTATTTTATTTTTTTCCCCTGCAACAAACAGCTTCTATCAACATACGTTCAGGTTAAACTCATCGTGATTCTCTAAACGTTTTTTTAAATGGGGACAGACCTCGTTTTTTACTAGAAATGAAAATGCTCTTTTAAGGTCGATGCTGGTCCAGGCTGCATGGGGTGCAGTCAGGTCAAAAGATGGCGGAGCTTTAAGAGACAAATATAAATATATGTTGCAGACAAAAGGGATAGCAAAAGGCAAATCCATTGTCACGACGGCAAGAAAACTTGGCGAATTGCTTTATATGCTTTTGAAAACGAATACGGAATATAAACCTCAAAAGTTTATAACACCCGAATTTAAGATTTCAAAACTTACAGAAGAAGCTTTAGCCGTAAACACGTAATTTAGAGGACTGGAGGGTCCATAAAAAATCGTCAACTTGATTGACAAAAAACATAGGAAATATGATTTTTGACGGCACTCATAAACTGATTGGCAAAGGTGCTCAGGCAGATGTTTTTCTGTACAAGGGCTTTGCCTTCAAGGTGTATAAACCGACTTATCCCGCCGAATGGATTTCTTTTGAGAAAAAGCAGCAGCACGAAGTAAATAAAGCAGGCTTGTGTTCTGTCCGCTATTATGACACGTATGATGACCATATCATCAAAATGGATTTGATTGACGGCGAAATGCTGGAAACAAAAATCAATGACTGTGCTGCCGGAAAGCATGTTGAAGAATTCTCAACTGTACAGGATGTCTTTTCTCTTCTTTCTACAGCCTTTACGTTTGTTCACAAGGCTGATATTACTGGCCTTGAAATCCCTCGTCTGACTCAGACTGCCGGCCTTGCTCCTGCACTTTTTGATTATGCGTGCACCTACGTTATTTTCGAAGAGTTTTCCGCTGCTGCGCTTGTGTTGTACAAGGCTCTGGTTCTCCCGGATTTGAAAGAACTCAGCGTTTCAGATTCAGATTTTGAAGAAGCAGTTGAAGTCTGCAGAGTTCTGCGCCAACTGGAAAAAAATTAGCCTACAACCCGCACTGCATAAAAATCATCTGCAATAACAACTTCGCCGCGGGCAACGCATTTACTGTCCTGAATAATCATAATCGGTGAGCCTACCAGCGTGTTCAGTTCCAGCACGGAGCCTTCCTTTATGCGTTCAAGGTCTTTTTCATCAATGCAGGATTCACCAAGTCTGAGCGCGATATAATGTTCTTCATCATAAATCACAACCGGCGCACCAAACTCTCCGGCATCTCCTGAACATGCCGAAGCCGCGTCAGAGGTTTTAACTTCAACAATCCGGACTCCAAAATTCTCATTAACCACAACAACTTCGCCGCCAAAAAGTAACTTGTTTTCTACGACAACATTTAAAGGCTCACTGCAGCGTTTTCCCGTAATCAGAATCGTGCCTGGTTCAAAAGAAACTGAATCCGAAGCAAATCGCCCGAACTCAACAAAAATATTATTTTCAACAGGGCGTGCCTTAATATCAGTAAGTTTTTTCACATTCAGATCTTCACGTCCAAAAAGCCCGGCCTTACTGCACAGCTCCGAAAAATATTTGTAATTGAACTGGATATTTATTATCCCGTTTTCTGAATCGGTTTTCAGCGCAAGAGTTACAAGCACGCACATTTCTGAAGGATGCTCGCCCGAAGTACTGGGAAGAACACTTTCTGAAGTAAGTTGTTTTTCAAAATCTTCACGACTAAGGCTCTGGTCAGTAATTGCATAAATCTCATTCTGTATCATCTTTGCAAACTGCCTGATATACGCAAGGCTCAGACATTCTGCATCAGTCTGTGTAAGCTCAGGATATTTTTCCAAATCATGTTTCAGAAGAACCTTTCCAATCGAAGGATCAACTTCAATCACAAAACCAGAATTATTGTAATCATAGTTATAGAAGAATGTTCTCTGCGGAACAGTGCGCAAAAATTCATCATTCGTCAGCTGATCCACCGAACAGATTTCAATACCGAGCAGATCATTTCTATTCGCAGCAAGTTCATTCCGAAGCTTTTCACAAAGCACAACAAAAATGTTCCAGATTTTTCGCAGTTCATTTTTTCCGAATATGTCAGGCCTCTTAAAATCATAAATCTTGATTTTCGGAGCAGGATTTTTAAGAAGACTCGTATCTGTTGTATCATTTTCCTCTTTCGCAATTTGCGCCTGCATAGCCTTAATTTCTTCTTCCGTAATCACCTTCCGCGCCGGCAGTTCCCCCTTCAAAAGGGAATCAACATCCGTTTCCAGAACCTTAGCAAGTTTTGGCAGAATCCCAACATCAGGACATCCGTCTCCACGCTCCCATTTACTCACCGCCTTATCGCTCACATTAATCTGCGCCGCAAGCTGTTTCTGAGTCAGCGCCTTTTTAATCCTAAGATAATTAATCAGATTTCCGATTTTCTGTGCGTCCATTTTTTGCTCCTTGTTCTTCTACTGTGCTCCAATCCCTAACCTGATTAAAATCCTAACATACATTCTACCCGTCGTCACCCGACTCTACGTTGAATTTGGTAGAATTTTGAAATTTTGAGTAGAATTTTTGCGAGCAGAGTAGAATATTTTCAAATTTTTAATATATCAAGCTTCAAAACAACATTTTTTCAAGAGAGAAAAACTAACTATTCATTGAATTTTCTATCTCCATCATCCATAATGTAAATATGAACCTTCTTTTCAACATGGATAAAAAAGACTATGACCCATCTCTGGTGTCTCTGGCTGGTGATGAATCAATAGTTTTCAGACGAGATTCTGCGCGGGCGGTGATTTTCAGAGATGAAAAACTTTCCGTCATTTACAGCCAGAAAAATAATTTTTACAAAATTCCAGGAGGAGGAATTGAAACAGGCGAGGATCCGATAGATGCAATGATTCGCGAGGTAAAGGAAGAGTCTGGTCTTACTGTAATCCGCGAAAGTGTAAAAGAAATGGGATATGTTCATCGTATTCAGAAGGGTAAGCACGAACCGCTTTTTATTCAGGACAACTATTATTATTACTGCGACGCGGAACCGGGGCAGTCCGCACCCTGCTATTCTAACACCGAACTTGCACAGGATTTTACACCGGATTTCGTTCCGCTTCAGAAAGCAATTGAAGTGAATACAGAATACTTCAGGCTCCATCCGGAAGATGATATGATTGTACGCGAACTTCAGGTTATGAAAATCATAAAGAGTCAGATGAAAGTTTCTGACTAGCTGTCATCTACCGGTCATCATTCACAATATGAATCACGCCTTTGCTTTCAAGAATTTCAGAAATGCAGATCTGCAGAAATCCCGGCCGGATATCTACATTCGGAAGCTCTGAAAGCGGAATCCAGTGAAGGGATTCTTTTGCGTTGTCCCAGCCGTAGGTTTCGCAGTGGGCATCTTTTTTACCGCGGCTTTTCATCAGATAATAAAATTAGATGACGTGGCATTTGAGCTTGTCGTAGACGAGTGCTTTTTCCGTAAAGAAATTTTCGCAGATTACAGCAAGCCGGTCAATTTCATAATCAACGCCGGTTTCTTCTTTCACTTCGCGGATTACACATTCTTCGGCTTTTTCGTTCATGTGAACGCCGCCGCCAACTGAATAATAATTTTCAGAAGTTTCAGATTTTACGGCAAGAAAAGAATCATCTTCAATAATGATTGCAGCCGCTCTGTAACGGAACCAGTTATCACCTACCGAAAAACACCAGTCAGGGTAGCCTACACGAATTTCACTGATTTCATTGTTTTCCTTCTTTTCCATGCCCTCACGCAAAAACGAGGTCTGTCCCTATTTTATTTTTCCTCATGCAACAAACAACTTCTATCAACGTACGTTCAGGTTAAACGCATCGTGATTCTCTAAACGTTTTTTTTAATGGGGACAGACCTCGTTTTTTATAAAATGCATTCCATTCAACAAGGTTTGTCCCTCTTTTATTTACTTGGTGATTTTGTGGTGACCATCTGCGAGAATTGGTGACAATTTGCGGGTGTTTTTTCTTTTATTGACAGGATTTGTGATATATCATAAAAGCACAACCTAACTTTTAGAATCTGAGATTAATCAAAAGGTTCTAAAAAATTTAAAAAATCTATGGAGGCTCTTATGAATCTTAATTTATTTTATTGTCAGAATTGTGGAAAAATTATTGCCATGATAAAAAATTCTTGTTCTCAAACAATTTGTTGTAAACGCCCTATGACTCAACTTCATGTAAACAATTCGCAAAATCTTTTGGAAAATGATTCTACAAAGTTTGCCACAGGAGCAAAAAAAATTGTTCCAATCATAAATGTGAAAGGAAAAATGATTTCTGTTACTCTGGGGAGTAAAATTTCAAATCCAAAACAAATTTCTACATCGAAACAGCTTGATTGGATTTTGATACAATCGGGCATTTTAAATAACAGTCTGAAAAATCCAGCAAAATTTCAAATTTCTCCACCTCAAGATTTTTCCAGCGAATTAGATTTTGCAGTAATGTCGGGCGAAAGAGTTGAAGCAGATTTCTCATTATTCTGAAATTCTTCTTTGTATAAATCAATAAGTTGTTCTTTTGAAATATTTCCGTTTCGTTCACGTGCCGCCTTTAACTTTCTGTAAACGGTATTTTCACTGTAGCCTTTTACTTCTTTCTGATAAGTTTTCCCATCGCAAATTTGAGAAAGTATTTCAACTTCATCATCATATAGAATTAGTTTTTTACGGTCAAATTTATTATCTAGTACGTAGAATACAATTCCAAGAAACCAAATGGAGCGAAAAAAATGGATAAAAAACAAATACAAAGGTTCTTCATTAATCAAAAAAGCAAAAATTACAGTAATGAAATAGATTACGATAGCTGGCTTAGCCATTTTCGGCTGAATCATGATTACAAGACAGATTACGAAAAGTGCTGTAAAATTATTAAAAAGAAGGGTTTTTTCAAAGGCAATCACAAAAACAAGAATAACTGCGTAAATAAGATAAAAATATGTAAAGCACTTTTTCCGAAAGATAATTCCAAATGGGATATAAATAGTATTGACGATAATATAGATAATCGTACCCACATCAAATTCTTTTTGTATCCCCTTACAACAATATAAAAAACTTTCAATGAAAGCAATTGTACAAGTAAAGATAACAAAATTATCTTTTAAAAATGTTCTTATGACTTTGGATTTCATAATTCCCTCCAAAAATGTTATTGGTGAAAGAGGGAAAGCTTTTGATGTTTTTTTGTATATGATACTTTTCCAATAACTTTTTTTTAATTATAATATCAAGTCGAAATAATTGCAAAATTTTTTTTCTCTGTTATTTTTTTTGAAAAATACTATCAACTGTTTACAATATCCGAAATAATCTGCAAAATTGCTCTTCCAAATTCTTCAGATTTGGCTTTTCCAATTCCATACACGTTCAAAAGTTCATTTTTGTTTACTGGTTTTTTTGCGGCTAAATCAAGAAGCGTTTTATCACCAAAAATCATAAATGGCGGAATATTCAAATCATCAGCTTTTCTTTTTCGCCAGTTTTTCAAACTTTCCACAATTTTATCGGCTGTTTCATCATTTACAGCAGGTTTTTCAGGAACAATTCTCTTAGCTGCTACAAACATACCATCTTTATAATCATTTTCATACATTGCAGATTTTTTTGAATATCCATGAATTGCACTTTTTGTAAACGGAAGTTTGACTTCTGTTCTGGAAGCAAGAATTTTCTTTCCAGTTTCTGTTATTTCCAAAATATTATACTCGCCGCTTTTCCTCAAATAATTTTCACAAATCAGTAAATCAACAAGTTCAAGCCATTCTTCTTTTGAAAATTCTTTTCCAATTCCCCACGTTGAAAGTTTATTATGTCTGTTTTCAAGAATTCTTTTGGATTTTGAACCAAGCAATACTTCAATTACATACAATGCACCAAAACGTTGATTTGTTCTGATAATGCATGACATTAATTTTTGCATTGGAATTGTAACATCAAAAAGTTCCTGTTTTCCGCGACTGCAAACATCACAGCAACAATTTTGAGCAGCATCTTCTGTTTTATCGGGATTGTAAATTTCACCAAAATACGAAAGAAGCGCTTTCCTTCTACAGTTTTTAGTTGTGGCAAAATTTATCATTCCTTGCAGAAGTAATTCAGCTTTTTGAATATCACATGTTTCATCAAAAAAATAACGGATTTTATGAATGTCGTTGGAACTGTATAATAAAAGTGAACTTGAAGGCAATCCATCTCGACCAGCTCGTCCTATCTGCTGATAATATTCTTCAATAGATTTAGGTAAATCATTATTGATGACAAAACGAACATTCGGCTTGTTTATTCCCATTCCAAATGCAACTGTAGCAACCATTATCTGAATTTTATCTTTGATAAAAAGATCTTGATTTTTTGCTCTAATTTCATCACTTAATCCAGCGTGATAATTCAACACTGAAAATCCCAGATTATCCAGATTTTGAGTAAGATCATCAACCTGCTTTCGAGAAAAACAGTAAATAATTCCACTTTCACCATCATGTTGTTTCAGATAATCAACAATCTGCGTGATTCCTTTTCGCTTGAGCTGCACTTCCAGAAAAATATTTTCGCGATTAAAACTGGAAATGAATATTTTGGGATTTTTCATTTTCAGATTCAAGATTATGTCTGAACGAACCTGTTGTGTTGCCGTCGCTGTCAATGCAAGCATGACCGCATCTGGAAAATAATTCCTGAGTGTGGAGATTTCAAGATAATCAGGACGGAAATCGTGTCCCCATTGAGAAATGCAATGTGCTTCATCAATCGTTATGCAGCTGATTTTTACTTGTGGAGAACTTAAAACTTCCCGAATTTTTGTGGTAGCAATTCCTTCTGGTGAAACATACACAATTTTTACTTCACCAGATTTAATTTTGTCTACAGTTGTAAGATAATCTTCCCATGATAAAGAACTGTTCAAAAAGGCTGATTGAATGCCGGATGTTAAAAGTCCTGTTACCTGATCTTGCATCAAAGAAATTAGTGGAGAAATAACGACAGTTATACCTTCAAAAATTAAAGCTGGAATTTGATAGCAAAGTGATTTTCCTCCTCCAGTCGGCATGATTGCAAGTACATCATTCTTATTTAAAACACTGGTAATAACATCTTTTTGAGGTTCTCGAAATTCATCATATCCAAATACTGTTTTTAAAACGAATTCTGGATTACAATTTTCAAAAGTTTTTGAATTTATTTTCACATAATTATTATAACACACTTGATTAATCCTATAAAGTATGATATATTCTAATCACTCGCCGGAGTGGTGGAATGGTAGACACGACAGACTCAAAATCTGTTGCGAGCAATCGTGTAAGAGTTCAAGTCTCTTCTCCGGTATCAGGACTTCCAAAATGGAAGTCTTTTTTTTTCTTTTTTCAATTCCTAGATTTCTGGCACAAGATTGCTACATAGTTTTCTGTAATCTATTGCTTCTTCCAAATGAACTGGTAAAATAACATCATTTTCTTCCATATCTGCAATTGTTCTTGCAACTTTCAGACATGAAGCTATAGCTCTTGGAGAAAATCCATATCGTTCTACAGATTTTTGCAACAATTCTCTGCAATCTTCGTTTAATTTACAAAAATCTTCTATTTCTTGTGGAGAAAGTTTTGCGTTTTTTACAGATTGTCTTTTTTTCTGCATTTTGACAGCTTTAGCAATTTTTTCCCTGATTTCGTCAGTGGAATTAAAACCTTTTCTTTCATTATTTTCCAAATTTCCTTCATTACAATTTTCATTCTCATTTTCTACAGGAACTCGTAAATCAATTCTGTCAAGCAGTGGAGCTGAAAATTTTTTCCAATACTGTTCAATCGCTTTTGCACTGCACAGACATATTTTCGTTTTAGAACCATAATTTCCACATGGACATGGATTTGTTGCCATTAATAGCTGAAAATTTGCAGGATAAATCGTACTCCTTCCTGCCCGACTCAAAGTAATGCAGCCATTTTCAAGAGGAACTCTCATCATCTGCAAAACTGAAGTTCGAAACTCTGCTGCTTCATCTAGAAATAAAACTCCATTGTGAGCAAGTGAAATTTCTCCAGGACGACAATTTGGACCTCCGCCACAGATTCCTTCAATTGATGCGGTTTGATGTGGAATTCTAAATGGTGGAATTCTTACAAGTGGTTCAGATGGTTTTATTATCCCTGCTAACGACCAGATTCTTGTGACGGCATGAGCTTCTTCCAAAGATAAAACAGGATTGATGGCAGGAAATTTTTGAATAGCCATTGTTTTTCCACATCCAGGAGCTCCTACTGCCACAAGATTGTGACCACCAGCTGCTGCAATCTGCAGTGCACGCACAAGTTTTGACTGACCTTTTATTTCGGCAAATTCAAAACCTGGCGACATCGCAGAAAAATAAACTCCATCCACGTCCACACAATTCGCAGGAATAACGTCTTTTTTTTCATCGGATTTCCCATCCTTAAAAACAGATCTGTCTTTCAAAGCGTAAAATGCATTTTCCAAGGAATCAGCACCATAGATTTTCGCTCCTCGTACTTCGATTGCTTCATCAAAATTTAATCTAGGAACAATACAATACTTGATTCCATTAGAAACAGCCGTCGAAACAGCAGCATTTATTCCTTTCACAGCTCTTATTTTCCCAGACAATTCAAGTTCTCCCATAATCAAAACATGTTCATCAATAAAATCAATCATTCCATCGGCTTTTCCTTGCGCAAAAAGCACACAAAGTGCAATTGGCAAATCAAAACCAGCGCCTTCTTTTTTCAAATCCGCTGGAGACAGACTTATCAAAACACGTTCTTTTGGAAAATCAAACTGAGTGTTTCGGATAGCCGCCTGCATCCTTTCTCTAGACTCCTTTACAGCTCCGTCAGCAAGCCCTACAATGTCCACTGCCGGTATCCCACGTCTCAAATCAACCTCAATAGTCACTAAAGCACCTTCAAAGCCAAAAGGCGAAAAAGAAAAAATCTGCATTCATCAATCCTCCGTAAAAAAAATATTCGTTAACTATAATATGTATCAAACCTGACGATTTTTTACGTAAATTTAGAAAAAAATGAAAAAAAAACATAAGAATTTTAATTTTTTTTTATAAAAAGCTATGTTATGATTTATTGTGATTAAAAAAGGAAGATAATAATCCGTAAAAGAAATTAAAATGTATAAAATCAAAAAAAAATTATTTATTGTTTATGTGACTTGTGGTTTGGTACTCATTTCATGTACACAAAATAAAAATCAAAAGGAAAGAAAAATGGAAAATCAAAAAAAAGCAGAATACTCTGGCGAAATTGGAAAAAATCCTATTGTAACTTCTATCTACACTGCGGATCCAGCTCCAATGGTTTATGGCGATACATTGTATCTTTATACGACACATGATGAAGATCAGCTTGTTGATAATTTTTACACAATGCTTGACTGGCGTTGTTTTTCTACAAAAGATATGGTTCATTGGACTGATCATGGGACAGTATTTTCATTAAAAGACATTTTTTGGGCTGATGACAGAGCATGGGCTCCTCAGGCAATCGAAAGAAATGGAAAATTTTATCTTTATTGTCCAGTTCACAAAAAAAATGGCGGAATGGCTATTGCAGTTGGCATTTCTGATTCTCCAACAGGACCATTTAAAGATTTGACACATCCTTTGATTGATGAAGGAGACTGGAATGATATCGATCCTACTGTTTTCATTGATGATGACAATCAGGCATATCTGTACTTTGGAAATCCTCAGCTGCGTTATGTTAAACTCAACGAGAATATGATTTCCTATGATAAAACTGTTGGAATTCAGAATATCCCGATGACCGTAGAATCTTTTGGAGAAGGAAGTCATTTTACTGGAACTTCTTATGGAGAAGGACCTTGGTTTTATAAACGGAATGGAATTTATTATATGGTTTATGCAGCATTTGCTGTAGGTGAAAAGAGAAATGAACATCTTGCATATTCTACTTCGAAGTCCCCAACAGGTCCTTGGGTTTACGGCGGTGTTATAATGGAAGAAAGCAAGTGTTTCACAAATCATCCTGGAATTGCAGATTTTAAAGGACATTCATATCTTTTTTATCATACTGACCAGCTTCCAGGTGGAAGTTTATTTCACCGTTCTGTTTGTGTTGCAGAATTTTCGTATAAAGAGAATGGTTTGATTGATCCAGTTTCAATGTGTGATGAAATAAAAGGATTAAAGTGATGTCATCAAAAGTTTCTTCCTATATTAAATAAAATAAAAAATCAAATAATAAGTTTTTAATGTAAATTTTTTTGAATTTTTATAAATAGGGTGGCTTTTGCTTCGCAAAAACAGGCTTTACGCACTTCGCTCACGCTCATCCGCTTCCCTCGCTTCGCTCAGTCCAGTGGACTGCTTCGCAGGTGCTCCAATCCTTGCCACATTTTAATGTAGAAAAATATGTCTCAAATAAATCGAGGTCTGTCCCTGTTTAAACACAGCAAGCACAAAGGGGACAGACCTCGTTTTACATGGTTTTACAAATGTAAATCGAGGTTTGATAAGGTGTTTTGTGAAATGAGTGTAAACTATGAAAAAGGGTAGTTCATTCCATTAAAGTATTAGGTGTGATTATTGGGGATTAATCTAATCTATAAAATATAATAGTATAACTAGACAAAAAATAATATAAAAGTACTTGACAAAATAGTTTTTTAGTACTATACTAAAATTATGGATAAAAACTACTCCGAGCGTCATAAAGTTATAATTTCCCAGTTGAAAAAAGAGTTTTCTTTTGGTGATGGAATCAAGAATCTCATTGATTTGAGGGAAGATTTGTTTTCAAATCATATTGAAAAATATTTTTCAAATCTTTCAAAAGATGATTTTTGTAAAATGCCTTTTGCTGGTTCCTCTGGAAACTCGGATGCAACAATTGCATGGTCTATCTATCATATTTTTAGGATAGAGGATATAATATGTCATGATTTTGTTTCTAATGATGAACAGATTTTCTTTTCACAGAATTATCAGAAAAAGATGAATTGTTCTGTTATTACTACGGCAAATGAAATGAATGATGAGCAGATGGTTGCTTTTTCGAAGGAAATAAAGCTTGAAGAACTTTTTTCTTATGCTAAAGAGGTAAAAAGTGTTTCTCAAAACGTCATTCGAAATCTGACTTTCAAACATTCAAAAGAAAAGGTTAGTGAACAACAGAAACAAAAACTTTTGATGCAGAACGTAGTTAGTACAAATTCAAGTGCATTCTGGTTGGTAGACTATTGGTGTAAAAAAAGTATAAGAGGATTGTTACAAATGCCGTTTAGTCGCCACTGGATTATGCATATTGAAGCATGTGAAAGAATCTGTAAAAAAAAGTAAATTGTTGTATATATCGAAAATAGGAGTTTAAGGTAACGGATTATGGGTTGTGGAAGAGCTATTTTATGTATTATTTTTCCACCTCTTGCAGTAATGGATAGAGGGTGTGGAGCGATTTTATTAACTTTGATTTTGACTTGTGCTGGTTGGATTCCAGGATGCATTGCGGCAATTTTATTCAATAGAAATTCTAATTAAAATGTCTAATTTTACGTCATTTTATTAAACATTAAGTTTCTTGCAAAACTTTCTTATTGAATTGTTTGCCTAGTAGAGAAAAAAAGGATTTTTTTATGACAGATATTGGAAAATTTTTAAGTGATATTCAAAGAATAAAGAAACATGACAGACAGAATAATGGCGGAAATCCTGATTACAACAGAATATTCCGTGATTTGAACAGTCTGTTCCTGCATTCAACATCATGCCCAGCTGATTTGGCACGTTCAGTTTTTGAATATTGGGAAAACGAATATGTTTTCAATTCTCAAAATCAAAAAGAGGAACCTTCCGAAGAAAATTCTCAAAGGCTTGCTGCTATGCTTGCTTTTTTGGAGGATAGTGATGAATTTCAAAATCTTTTGATTCAAAAAGACTGGCAGGAATTGGGAGATTTGGTTAATTATGAAGCTGAAGATTTGCCTGTAGAGATTTTGCAGAGTTTGATGCGTGTTTTGGTGGAAAAAGGTGCTTACTGATAAATATTATATTCATTGTGAACAATGCCCTAGAAAATGTGGAGTAAATCGCCTTGAAAAACAGACAGGATTTTGCCGTGAAACAGATGATTTAAGAATTGCGTATGCAGGACTTCATTTTGGAGAAGAACCTTTGATTACTGTAAATGGCGGAAGTGGTACTATTTTTTTTACAGGATGCACTCTGCGTTGTAAATTTTGTCAGAATTATCAAATATCTCAGGATGGATTTGGAAAAGTAGTTACACAAGATGATTTTGTACAAATCTGTAGACAATTACAGGATAATGGTGCTGAAAATATTAATCTTGTTACTCCAAGTCATCACATTCCAAAAATTGCAGATTTTATCAAGGCTTCAAAAAATGATGGCGTAACTATCCCTTTCTGCTGGAATTCTTCAGCTTATGAATCGGTGGAAACACTTGAACTTTTAAAGGGACTTGTAACAATTTGGTTACCAGATTTAAAAACCTTATCTTTACCACTTTCATCAGGAATTTTTGAAGCACAGGATTATCCTGAAAAAGCGACTAAAGCAATTAAATGGATGATAGCAAACAATCCTTTAAAAATTGTGGAAGTGGAAAATGGCAGGGAAAAAATGCTTTCTGGCGTGATTATCCGTCATTTATATTTGCCTGGAAAGTTTGCAGAAACGGCCGATGTTTTAGATTTTTTAAAACAAAATGCGGATGGAAAGGCCTGCATTTCACTTATGAATCAATATACGCCCATTCCTGCAAAAAAAGGTAGAATTGTAGAATTTGAAGACAGGCTTGTAAATAGTACAGAAGATTCTGATATTCAGGATTTAATCGAAGCATACGATTTTGATTATCTCTTTTATCAAGAACTAAGTGATGATACAAGTTGGCTTCCAGATTTTAAACGAAATCAACCGTTCAGCAATAAACTTGCAAAAACTGTTTGGCATTGTTGATTTTTTTGAGAAAATTAGTTAATTATAAATATAAAAATAAAAAATATTTTTGGAGGTAATTATGGATTCTAAAGCACTTTACAATCTTTCTTATGGAATTTTCTTACTTGGAGCAAAAAGTAACGGTAAAATAAACGCATGCATCACAAATACCTGTATGCAGGTTGCTTCCGATCCTGTAAGAGTGGCAATTTCTGTTATCAATAATAATTTGACTTGTCAAATGATTAAGGATTCTGGTTTTTTCAGTCTTTCTATTCTTGATAAAACATGCAATTTTGATTTTATTAAAAATTTTGGTTATCAAAGTGGAAAAAATGTAGATAAATTTAAATCTATCGAATATAAAACTGACGAAAACGGTTGTCCTTATACAGAAAAAATGGCATGTTCGGTTCTAAACTGCAAAGTTCTTTCTTCTCAAGATTTAGGCACACATACTTTATTTATCGCTGAAATTCAAGACGCACAGATTTTGAGCAAAAATGAGCCTTTGACTTATGCCTATTATCAAAGTGATGTAAAACCAAAAACAAATGTAAATAATACAAAGAAGATAATTGGCTGGAGATGCAAGATTTGTGGCTATGAATACAAAGGTGAAACACTTCCTGCTGATTTTATATGTCCTATTTGCGGTCATCCTGCTGAAGACTTTGAACCTATTTACGAGAGTTAGTTTTTTATGTTCAGTGATACTCATTTTCATTTTAAGTTGATGGCTCAGGAGTATGGTGTTAACGGTGTAGAAGTTTTGTCCAAAATGGCAGAAAGCAACTGTTATTTTGGACTTGACATTGGAACAAAAGCAAATGATTTGATAGAACGAATCAGTTTTTGTGAAAATACGATAAAACAAATTAAAGATAATGAAACTGCACAAAAAGTCAATTCGTATCTTTATTTTTCTGCTGGAATATGGCCTGATATCGATTCAATTCATGATGCTGAAAATCAAGTGAAAATCCTGCGTCATAATATTGAAACTTGCAGCAAAAGAATAATTGCAATTGGGGAAGGCGGACTTGATCATCATTGGAATCCAAGCGGTGTTGATGGCAGGTGTGAATCTGATTTTGATTCAAAAACTTACAACTGTGAACGCAATCTTTTTGAAATGCAACTTGAACTTGCGAAGGAACTTCAATTGCCTTTCATTATTCATTCTAGAGATGCATTTGAAGATACAGTATCATGCATAAAAAATGTTGGCTATCACAATGGTATTGTTCATTGTTTTAGTTACGGAATTGACGAAGCTCGTGCTTTTTTGGATTTAGGCTGGCATATTGCGTTTGGCGGTGGCACTACATACACAAAAAAATCAAAAATGGACAATATGAAGGAACTGTTAAATTTTATTCCTGAAGACAGATTTTTGTGTGAAACTGATGCTCCTTATTTGTCACCAGTACCGTTACGTGGCACTCCAAATTCGCCTGCAAATATAAATCATGTTTATGAATTTGTTGCAAATGCAAAAAATATTTCAGCACAGGAACTTTCATGCATCGTTGATAATAATATTAAATGTTTATTTCATCTGGGTGACTGATTTCTAAAAAATCTCCTTCTTTGAGCGTTGAAGGCAGTTCAAAATCTCCGATTTTTGTTCGTTGCAAATGTTCAACTTCATTTTGTAGTGCCAAAAAAATTCGTCGTACTTGATGAAACTTTCCTTCGGTAATTTTCACTTGCCATAATAAAAGCTGTGAATCAAGAGGTTTCAAAAAAGCAGGTAACGATAATTGTTGTGGAGCTTTTTTTTCAGGAGGAAGAATCAAACCTTTTTCTGCTTTTTCAATGTAAGAAATATTTCCAGGATTTCTCAGTGTGGCGATGTAAGTTTTTTCGATTTTGTTCTCTGGTGAAGTCAGTTTGTGTGAAAAATAACCATCTGTCGTCAAAAATAAAAGACCGCTTGTGTCGCAGTCCAGTCTGCCGACAGTGTGCAGCCGGTTGCCTCTTTTAGGTTTTGTAACAAGAGTTCTCATTTCAGGAGGCAAAAGTTCATAAATAGTTTTGTGAGAATCGGAAACAGCTGAACATACATATCCTGCAGGTTTATTCATTATAATATAAAGATTTTTATTCTGATTTTTTTCAATCATGTTTTTCATTTTCTAAATTAATTGCTGAATCTTCAGTTTTGAAATGGTAATGGGATGCTGATTATTAATCCCTGCGACGGCGTTCAATACCAGAGTTTTTATAAAATTCAGCTTTTGCTTTATACATTTGGCTGTCTGCAAGTTTGCACAGTTGTTTAATATTCATTGAAGGATTTTCTTTTTTTGTGGCATAACCCATAGAAATTTGAATGGAATCAATAGCATCTCCTTTCCATTCTTGCATTCTCTTAGTAACCTGCTGTTCAAGAGATTTGATGTCATCAGTTTTGATAAATGCAACAAATTCATCTCCACCTGTTCTAAAAACATTTCCGTAATCTTTAAAAGTTTCTGTCAGAACAGTGGCTGCGGCACAAATCAATTCATCACCGGCGGCATGACCTTTCGTATCATTCAGATGTTTTAAATTATTTACATCAGCAGAAATGACAACAAGATTTTCTGGAAGTTCAATTTCAAGTTTTTCTAATTCTTCATCATAACATCTTCTGTTTAAAATCTTTGTAAGTTCATCAGTTTTTGTCATCAAAATCATATTTTCTTCACGACGTTTTTCTTTATCAATAACCTGAGTAGTAAACATAACTTTAGTCAGGTTTCCATCACTATCACAAGAAATTTCTATAAATTGTGCTTTGCACCATCCAAAAGTTTTTCCAACAAATTCTTTTGAAATAACTTTTTGATTTTTCATTCTTGATGAAAGTGTATGCAAATCAGTAAATTCCAATATTTCATCTAGAGATTGTTTAGTTGTAACATTTTTCATAACATGCTGCATTTGTTTATCAGCACCAGAAACTTCATTAATCAATTTGTCTATGTGAGTCTGAGATGAATAACAGTGAATTTCATTTTCTTTTAAATCTATCAAATGCATTGTCATGTAAATTCCAGCTAGCGAAGTTAGAATATTCAGCTGTTCCTGCATCTTTTTTTTGCTATCTATTAGTTCGACTGTAAATTCTTTTTCTTTGACAACATCTGAAGTAATATCACGAATAATAAAAGCAACACTTCGTGACTTCTTTTTTGTCGTGAGCAATGTAATTCTGATTTCATACCAATAAATATTATTATTTTCTTTTACTCTAAAACGAATACGATGAGAAATTCCATATTTAACTTTTTCCCAAATATTATCAGGTTTTAATTCATTGTAAACAATTTCTCTGTCTTCTTTGTACACAACATCGTGCAGAAAAGCAAAAACTCTGTTTTCATAGGAAATTGAATTTCTGTTTGAGAATGAACCGCGTTTCATAATTCCACATGAGCGGATTACTTTTTCTTCACCAGTGTCCAGATTTAGCGTTGCAATGATTTCAAAAGTTGATGTAATAGAAATCATGACATTCTGCAGTTCATCATTTTGATTTTGGATAAGTTTGTCGTGTTTCTGTGCAATTACAAAAATGTGGGTAACACTTAAAGCTGTCAAATAGCCGATAGACAGAAATGGCGCACTTGGAAAAATCTCCTGCAGTATGCCACAGAAAAATGGCATTAAAACAAAAAATAATATGATAACATATTTCCAAAAGTGACGGTGCATTTCCTTAAAAGAATAATAAAGGCATAAAAAGAAAATCAATAAAAAAGGAATACTTTCAAAAAAATAAAAAACAGGACGCATTTTTCCTGTTCGGTAAGAACAATCCTTAGAAATGTAAAAAAGTTCCTTTGAAAAAATATTTGAAACAACAAATGAAAGGAGAATGAGAAGAATAAAAAATCCAATATTTATAAAAAGTGATTTTGTTTTAACTTTTTCAAGATAAACAATTGCGTATAAAATCCAGCTGAATGTTATAAAACTCATTATAACTAATAGAACTGTTGTAGTGATGAAAAAGCCATTTATGTTTGTGAAAACTCCACTGTCATAAAATCCCCAAATCGCGTCTACACAGAAAAAAAGTGTTGTAAGTATAAGTAAAAATCTGTGAATTTTATCCAAAGAAGGTTTTTGCGTTGTAAGATTTAGAGAATTTACAAAATAAAACGCAAAAAGCAGAGCGGAAACTATATCTATCAATGAATAAAATGGAAAAATCACAAAATAATTATATATTACAAAGAAAAAATTTTCTATAAGAAATATATACTAACTGATTTTTTTTCCATTATCACAATTATATTTCTTTTTTTTAGGATTTTACTCATCTGAAAATGACTTGAAATGATTGAAAAACTAACTTTAAATCTGGAGTAAATTCAAACCCCAGAACATCGCCCTCTTCTTGAAGATATTCAGTTTTGCGTTCTTTCCACTGTTCAAGATTTTCATCTTCACCTTCAAGTTTTGCCATTTCCCAGGTGACTTCATTAAACGGTAAAACAGTAACAGATTTGATTTCTATTACGCAAACTGGATTTTCCGCTCTGTCTGTAACAATGTAAAGTTCACCAGAAACAGGCAACGGCTCCTGGTCGATTGCATAAGTTGCAAAACTGGTGAAAAAAGATGTTTTTTTTTCACTCAAAACAAGTGCAGTTAACTGGTCGCTTACAAATCCTTTTGCTTCAAAAAAAAGGTCACCCGAACATTTTTCCTCTGCATCACGGCCAGTTGATTTTAGAAATTTTTGCCAATATTCATCCAAAACTTTCATTTTTTTTTTACCTCACAAACTGCATTTTGTAAATCATCCACTTTTTTTATTATGATTTTTTTATCTTTTTTTTATAATTAAAATAATAAACGAAATGATGAAAAAAAGTGATGGAATCAATATGTATAAAAAAACAGACAGAGGAATGCCGAAAATCTGTGTTCTTGAAACAGTAAGCACTCCAAGTTTTATCAAAAGTTCGTAAACGATTGCTGCATATCCTGTCAGAATGCCTGAAACTAAAGTCATGCAGGCAAAATCCCTTGTTTTGGACATCAAAAGAATTGCCAGAAATGAAACAATTCCTCCGAGAATTAATTTTATGATAAATAGTGAAATTTCGTAATCCATATATTTATTTTCGTCAGTTAAAAGTGAAAAGGTGAGTTTTTTAATACTGTAAAAACCCCTTTATCAGCTCCAAAAGGAACGATTGATTTTTCTGTATATGACGGATTTATGGCAATGCCAAGTTTCAGACAGTGAATTACAAAATCATCATATTTTTCGGCATTCATTTTTGCAAAAAGATAAGGTCCCTTTCGTTCCCAATATTTTGTCAAAACTGTATCGTAAATGAACCAGTCTTTTTCCTGGCGAAGTGGCAGTTGTGCAATCAGATTGTGAATGCTTCTTGTGACCGCTGCTTGAAGTGAAAAAGGGAGTGTGATTTTCCTGTTCAAAACTGCTGATAAAGCGGCAAGACGAATTTCATCTTCAGCTGTGTTTTGAAATTGTAAAAACTTAGATTTAACTGCAAGAAGATAAATGGAATCTGTCCATGGTAAAGGAGGTGCAATTATTACTGTATCAGCGCTAAAACATTTTTGTTCATTTTCATTCCATGGAGAATAAAAAGAAGTATTTCCCTGTGATATTGCCAATCCTGCCTTGAGTGCATCCATTTTGTGTGCAAAACAAATCACTTTTCGCTCAGAATTCAACAGTTTTGATACTGCTTTTTCCATGCGGCTTTTATCTTCGCACACAAAACTTCCCATTTGCCCTCTGGAAATTACATTTTTAAAATGAGTGAATGCACTATCCCCATGCCAGCCAAGAATTGCGCGCCCATTTTCCTGATAGCAATCAGTTATGCGCACACCTTTTTTTGTGTAAAGGAAGCAGTTTCTTGCCCGTGTCACAGGCCCATATAAATCATAAAGTTTTTGATAAAAAAGTTCTTTATTCATAATCTGTTTTATTTAATCTTTCCAAAATTTTTTTTGCATCTGACAGGCAGAAAATTATTAGGGATAATCTTTTGTAACCAAAATTTCTCCATCAGTGCCTATTTTTGCAACTGCTTTTCCACCTTTTGCCAGCGAACCGAAAAGAACTTCGTCCACAAGTTTGTCGGCAATTTCATTTTCAATTGTTCGGGCAATATTTCTGGCACCAAACTCTTTTGAATATCCTTTTTTTGCAAGATAATCGATGCATTCAGGTGAAACTTCAAGCGTAACTTTTTTTTGCAAAAGACGTTTTGAAAGACTCGAAATTTCTTTTTGGCAGACACGTTTTGCAATTTCAAAATCAAGATAATTGAAAGGAATGATAGAATCAAGTCGATTTCTAAATTCTGGTGGAAATGTATTGTTCACAGCTTCATTCAAAGAAGCTTCAACGTTTTTCAATTCATCTGAACCAAATCCGATGTTCCCTTTTTCCAAATCTCTTGCACCTGCATTACTTGTCATGATGATGATGCAGGAACGGAAATCTGCCTTGCGCCCCTGATTGTCTGTAAGTTGTCCATAATCCATCACCTGCAAAAGAACGTTGTAAATATCTTGATGAGCTTTTTCAATTTCATCAAACAAAACAATGCTGTTTGGATTTTTTCGAACTTCTTTTACAAGAATTCCTCCTTCTTCAAATCCTACGTAGCCAGGTGGCGAACCGACAAGACGGCTGACAGAATGTTTTTCCTGATATTCGCTCATGTCATAGCGCAAAAGTGGCATTTTCAGAATTTTGGCAAGAGAGCGTGCCAGTTCGGTTTTTCCACAACCAGTTGGTCCAACAAACAGGAAAATTGCTTCTGGTTTCTCTGGATTTCTAAATCCAACTCTTGCACGTTTTACAGCTTTTGAAAGTTTTTGAACAGCATCATTCTGTCCGAAAATATCTTTTTCAAGGTTTTCTTCAAGTTTTTGTAAAAGAGTTTTTTCATCATTGTTGATAGAGTCAATCGGTAACTGTGTGATTTTTGCCGTCACTTTTTTAACAATATCTTTGGTAACAACTGCTGTTTTTTTTACAGAAGGATTATCGTTGTTAATGGTTATTTTATTTTTTCCGGTAAAACCGCCTGCATTTTGTATGAAAACGTAAGAGCCAGCTTCATCGATTATGTCGATTGCTTTGTCTGGAAGTTTTCGTTCTGGCAGATAACGGATGGAAAGATTAACTGCTTCTTCGATTGAACCTTTTGCGTAACGAACATTGTGATGTTTTTCAAAATTTGGAATCAAACCTTCGATGATTTTTACAGTCATTTCTGCGGTAGGTTCAGATATATCTACCTTCTGGAAACGACGTGAAAGAGCTTTGTCTTTTTCAAAAATGTTTACGAATTCTTCATAAGTTGTCGAACCGATAAGTTTTATCCTGCCGTTTGTCAGATATGGTTTGAGAATATTTGCCGCATCCATTTGATTAGAACCGTTTGTTCCAGCTCCAATAATCATATGAATTTCATCAATAAAAAGAATTGCCTTCTTTCCATCTTTTTGATTGTCAATTTCATCGAGAATGCTTGTGAGCCGTTCTTCAAAATCTCCACGGAATTTGGAACCTGCAAGTAAAACTCCTAAATCTAAAGCATAAATAGAATAATTTTGAAGAATCAGAGGTACTTGTTTTCTTACAATTCGCTGTGCAAGCCCTTGAATGATTGCAGTTTTTCCGACTCCAGCATCACCTACAAGCAGCGGATTGTTTTTTGAACGTCTGCATAAAATCTGAAGAGTTCGTTCTATTTCATTTTCCCTGCCAATTAAAACATCATATTCATGTTTATCAGCTTTTTCTGTCATGTCTTCGGCAAAACGTTTAAGTCCGCCAGTATTGTTTGTCATCATGCTTTCCATGATATGCTGTTGACTTTGAAACTGAGCATCAGTTAAATCATCTGGAGGAGTCATTGTTTTCTCAATTTTTTTAGCATGTGAACTTAATCGGTATTGTGTGATGGAAGCAAAAAGATTGTCTTTGTTTAAACCGCTTGCTTGCAGACAATATGCTGAAAAACTATTTTTGTTGTGATACATGCTCAAAAGAATGTCAAACATATCAATAACTAATGCATTTGTTGTTGCACAGTTAAATAAAGTGTGACTCATCAGTTCTCGGAAATCAGAAGAATCGACAGGCGTTTCAACAAGTTTTTGTTTTTTATTTTGTTGAGAAACTACTGGAACTTTTGTCACCAGATAATTGTTTAATTCAATTTTTAGAAAATTCAAATCTGCTCCGCATTTTTTTAAAAAATTTGCAATAAATTCTTTTTTGACGGCAACAGACAAAATATGCTCAGGAGTGAAAAAAAGATGATTTAAATCTTCTGCAATAAACCTTGCTTCGAGCATTATTTTTCCTAAAAGAGGACTAGTTCTAAATTGACGAATATTTGTGTCTTTATTATTATCTGAATTATTCAACTTCAACCCTTAACGGAAAACCGTTTTTTCTTGCAATATTTTTTGTTAAATCAGAAAGAGAAAAGGCGATATCATAAGCGTATACACCCACAACAGATGAACCGTTTTCGTGAACATTCATCATTAAATTCTTAGCTTCTTCTTCTGTTTTATTGAAAATGCACATCAGCACATCAATAACAAAATCCATAGTTGTAGAATCGTCATTATAAAAAACAACTTTCATCTCAGGAGGCCGCATTAATTCAGTCTTTTCCATAATATTATTATTTTCTAAGTTCTCTTTTAATGAATTATCCATATTTTTACTATAGCACAAAACACACTTTTTGTCTTATAATCTTAAAATATGGCTAAGAAAAAATTTAAACTAAATTTTGTATTTGACGCACCAGTGACAATAAGTTTTTGTCTGATTTCGGTGGTTTTGTTTGCATTAAATCAGATTGTATTCAAAGGTTCTCTTGACGGCAAGATTCTTTCTTCCCCAACGACTAGTGCTGGATCTGTTCCATTTATCGCTTCAAACCCTGCATCATATTTTCGTCTTTTCCTGTATGCTTTTGGTGCTCAAAATTGGGTTTTGCTTTTTACAAATCTGATGTTCCTTTTGATGTTGGGACCTTCGCAGGAAGAACGGTATGGTTCTGTTGTCATTGGAATAATGATGGGTGTTTCAATTCTTTTTTCGGGAGTGCTGAATGCATGTTTTTGTGAAACAAGTTTGAAAGGCTGTAATTGTGTGATTTTTATGATGATTTTTTTAAACTCATTTATGTCGTTTTCCAAAAAGAAGATTCCGGCAAGTTTTTTCATCATTTTTATCTTCTATATAATTAAAGAAATTTTACAGGTAACTGATAAAAGATTTTCCGGCATTGTCGGTTTGATTATTTGTATTACAGGCGGATTGTGCGGAAGTCTTTTTGCTTTTTTGACTTCCCCAAAGGCACGTGCTGAAAAAAAATCAGACAAAACTTCCAAACCAATTTCCTCCATGACAGCGGAAGAAAAAACAGCATTTTTGGAAGAATTGGATAGTCAAAGTCCACGAAATCGTGCTAACAAAACAAAAAAATCTGATTCTAATGATGATGATACAACAGTGATTGGAACTATCAAATTTTAGCATTTCAAAAAAAATCCTGCACGTGGAATAAAATCATCTTAAAAATTGATTTTATGGCATGCAGGATTTAAGTGTGGAGTCAGTTTTTCCACATTTTTTTTATTTACTACAATAAGTTTTAGTTGTAAATTGCACGAACACGATTTACTGTGTCGCAGTTTCCAAGTTTTTCAATAATTTCGTCTGTCACTTTTCCATCCACATCAATAATGTTATAAGCAACATCTCCGCGAGCCTGATTGATGAATGAAGAAATGTTGAGTTTTGCTTCACCAAGAATTGTAGTGAACTTAGAAATTGTGTCAGGAATATTCTTGTGACTGATGCAAAGACGAGTTCCTCCATTTGGAATTGGATTGTCAGTAACAGTTTTAGGAAAGTTAACTGAGTTTACAATGTTACCTTTTTCAAGGAAATCTTTGAGTTGTTTTGAAGCCATGATGGCACAGTTATCTTCTGCTTCTGGAGTAGATGCACCTAAGTGAGGCATTACGATGATGTTTGGCTGATTCAAAAGTTCTTCTGCGGCAAAATCTGTGACCATGCATGCAACTTTTCCAGATTTGATGGCTTCAAGAACATCTGCATTGTTTACAAGACCACCTCGTGCAATATTGATGATTCTAACTCCGTTTTTCATATTCTTGATGGCAGAAGCGTTAATCATTCCTTTTGTATCATTTGTCTGAGGAACATGAATTGTAATGTAGTCAGATTTTGCAAAAACAGTATCGAGAGTTTCAGCAATTTTTACATTGTGGTCAAGATTTAAAGCAGCCTGCACAGAAAGATATGGGTCATAACCAATTACTTCCATTCCAAACTTCAATGCAAGGTTTGCAACCATGTAACCGATTGCACCAAGTCCAATAACACCAAGAGTTTTTCCTTTCAGTTCAGGACCAACAAACTGAGATTTTCCCTTTTCTGCTAAATCTGGAATTTCATCTCCTTTGCCTGCAAGAGCATTTGCCCATTTATTTGCATCTACGACAGGACGGCTTGCCAATAAAAGAGAAAGCATTACAAGTTCTTTTACAGCATTTGCATTTGCGCCCGGTGTATTAAAAACAACGACACCTTTTTCTGTCAGTTCAGGAATTGGAATGTTGTTTGTTCCAGCGCCAGCTCGCGCAACAGCTTTTGTATTTTCAGAAATATTCATTTCGTGCATATCAGCAGATCGCACAAGAATTGCATCAGGATTGTTAATATCAGTTGCAACTTCATAATTATCACGGTCCAATTGATTAAGACCAACAGCAGCTATTTTGTTTAAAGTTTGAATTTTAAAAGACATAAATCCTCCAGTTGATTACCAGTTTTGCAATGTAATTTTTTTTTATTGGGTGGCTTTTTGCTTGCTTCGACTTCGCTCAGCAACCAAAAAACAGGCTATTCGGGATTTCGCTATCGCTCCAGCCGCTTCCCTCGCTTCGCTCAGTCCAGTGGCCGCTTCGCGTCCCTACTATCCTTGCCACGGTTTTACAACTTTACATCAAATCACACAAATAAATTTTTTTAGTTTTCAGCAGCAAATTTTTTCATAAATTCTACAAGTGCTTTTACACCTTCCAGACTCATTGCATTGTAGATAGAAGCACGCATTCCTCCAACAAGTCTGTGACCTTTGAGATTTACAAAACCTGCAGCAGCAGCTTCTTTTACAAATTTGTCATTTATTGCTTTTTCTTTTGCAACACTTTCTTCGTCAGTTGCTCCAGTAGAATATTTTGTAAGGAATGGAACATTCATCAAAGAACGGCTTCCTTTTTCTGTTGTTGCACGGAAGAAATCGCTGGAATCGAGGAATTTATAAAGATAATCAGCTTTTTCTTGATTTCTCTTAAGCATTCCTTCGGCACCGCCGTTCTTTTCAATCCAGTGAAGAACTTTATCAAGAACATAAATTGTGTAGCATGGAGGAGTGTTGTACATAGAATCATTTTCAGCGTGAGTTTTGTAGCAAAGCATTGTTGGAGTGCCTGGGCGACAGTTCTCAAGGTTGCAAATCAAATCTTCACGGATAATTACAAGGGTAACACCAGCTGGAGCAAGATTTTTCTGAGCACCAGCAAAAAGAAGCCCAAACTTACTGACATCAAGAGGTTCTGAAAGAACACAAGATGAAATATCAGCAACTAAAGGTATGTCCCCTGTTTGTGGAATGTATTCATAATGAGTTCCCATGATTGTGTTGTTAAAGCAGATATATGCATAATCATAATCACCTTCGATTTTTTCAACACGAGGAATATATGAATAGTTTTTATCTTTACTAGATGCGATTACATCAACTTCAACTCCAAGATGTTTTGCTTCGGCAGCAGCTTTTTTTGCCCAAACACCAGTTTCGATATATGCAGCTTTTCCTTTTTTGTTGCCAAGATTCTGCGCAACCATTGCAAATTGAGTAGAACCTCCGCCCTGAAGGAACAAAACTTTGTAATTTTCAGGAACGTTCATAAGTTTTCGAACCATAGCTTCTGCATCAGCAATGATTGGTTCAAATGCTTTTGAACGATGGCTCATTTCCATTACAGACTGTCCTGTCCCATTGTAATCAAGCATTTCTGCAGCACATTCATTTAAAACTTCTTCTGGTAAACAAGAAGGACCTGCACTAAAATTGTAAACTCTAGACATTTAAAACCTCACATTATTCAATGGTAATAACCAAAAATATTTTTTATAAAAGCAAATTTAAAGCCGTTATAATAGAAAGATTTTCCACTTTTACATTTTGTGGAACTTTCAACAGAGCATTTGTCATGTTTACAATTCCACTTATGCCGGCATTTATCAATCTGTTTGCCATTATTTGGGCGTCTTTATCTGCAACAGTCAAAATGGCAAAATTGATTTTTTCACGTTTTATCACAAAATCCATTTCAGATGCAGGATAAAGCGGGAAAGTAGAGCGCAGAATTTCTACACGGTTGACATTTGAATCAAAACCGGCACAAATCTCAAAAACAGAATTTTCAAAAAGATTTTGATCAAGAAGAGAAGCTCCAAGTCTGCCAAGTCCGGCGATGCAAACCTTTTTAAAGATGCTTTCAGCAGAAGCGGAACCCACAGTGGCAGTTGAACTGTCAGAAGTGTAAGCAACATTGCTTTCTTTTTGGGATGACGTTCGAGCAAAAGAATCTTTTTCAAAGGATATGTTTAAGGCGCTTTTCAAAGCTTGTTCAAGTTCTTCTATATAATATCCGTTTGAAACACCCTTGTTAAAGCCAAGCAGCCATAAATCATGCCTTATAAGTGAACTTTTCCAGCCAGAGGCTTCGCTTATAGCAACTGATGTTATTTTTTTATCCGGCCATTTTTGCAGAATTGCAAGTAGCTGAATAAAACGTTTCCTGGTTGGCTTTGGCAAATCAATTGGTTTCATTATAAAAAACCTCCTTTGCGGGGTCAATAAATAAAGGTGAATAAGAATACGAAAAAGATGATAAATAAGCAAAAAAATGCAAAAAAACGCTTTTATTGTTAAAAATATAACAGTAAATTAATAATAAAGTCAATATGACAATTAGTCAGTTAAAAAAAAGAGGAACCGGAAAAAACTAAAAAAAACCGGTTCCTCTGAAAATTAGGAGGCTAAGTTATAAAATCTCAAAACTCGCTTGAAAAAGGGCTTTTTGAGATTATTTTACGAACGCAACTGAAATGCCAGGTTGAATTTGATTGTCAAAGAATGCAACAACCTGTTCATTAAAAAGCTGGTCCAACATTTTCTGGTATGACATTATTTTTCCAACATAATTTAAAGTTGACTGTGGAGTTTTGTTAGAACGTACACGACCTGTTCCGGCATTGTACATTGCAAGTGCAGAAACTTCATTTCCTGCTGTGTTTAAACAAAACTTCAAATGTGACATACCATATTTCGAACTGATAAAAGGATCAAAAAAATCCTCTTCTAATAGAGCAGGGAACGAATTGCTGTTTAATTGAAAAAGTCCTCTGTCTATAGTACTGTTCGAATTCTTATTTACAGCTTTTGCATTATAGCTGCTTTCAGTGTGTGCAAGTGCAAAAGCAAGCGAAAGCGGAATGTCATTTTTTTCTGCTTCCGTAATAATTGCCTGTGAAATTTCTTTGTTTCCAGTTATCTGATAATAAAACCATTCAACAGCTGGTCTTGAAGAAGTCTGACGATAAAGTGAAAGTCCGTTATCATAATCATCAGAAAGCATAGATAAAGAAACTTCAGAAAAATATTCCTGAAAAGCAGCGGCCATATCTTCTTGTACATCTTCAGAAATCTCAACGACCTCAATTTCTGCTGGAACTAAAGAAACTGATTCTGGTTCAACAGAATTTGGAAGAAGAAAATATACAAGCAATGAAACAGTAAGCAATATGGCAGAAATAATTATTGCAGAGAAACATACATTTGAAAAAGATTTTTCCTGTGATTTATACTGCATAATTTCCTCACTATTGCTAAAAGCCAGATTAATTTTTTATATAATTAAAACTAATCATTTGCTCTTCATAAATCAACTGAATAATGTCATAAAAACAAAAAAATGACAAGTACTTTTTGAGAAATATAACGAAAAAATGTGAAAAATATTAATTTTTAGAGAAATAAGTTGTAAAACCTTGCAAATATTGCGGTATTTCGCAAATGTTACATAATAAAGCAGTTAGTAAATAACTATTGAAGAATCACCGATTTCTTTGTTGTGTGAAAAATATACATATTGAGCATGTTTTTTGGAAAGAACTTCAATAAAATTTTGATAATCTGTGATTTCAGCTGGAATTTCAAAACCTGCCACGCTGATGCAATCTTTGACACGTCTTGCGGTGTGGTTGCATGCATTTGTAAAAGACTCAATCTGCTCGGAATTTTCCAGAGGTTTGTCGATTACAGGAACAAGGATAACAAATTTTCCTGAAACTTCAAGAGATTTTAATTCATCCCGCAGAGATGCCAGAAATTCTTCGTTGTAGATTTCATCTTCAAGTTCAATTTTTGACCACAAAATTTCAATTTTCTGTAGCTGTTCAGTATCGACAGGAGAGTTATCATCGATTTTGTACAATTTATTTTGTTTTACAAAAAAAACAGGTTCTAATTTCATTTTATTTCCACCAAACTTTTTTTATTTTGTTTAATTTGAAATTATATAAAAATGAATGAAAAAATCAATAATAAAAGCAAAATGATATGAAAAGATGCAGAGAAACAAGATGAAAATAAAAAAGCCAAACAGTTAACCGTTTGGCTTAAACAAGGAGAAAAATTATTTTTAATAAAAAAATGATTATTCAGTCAAAATTCTAATAACTTCAGCTTTGTCCTGAGTATTAAGTATTTCCTGACGCTTTTCAGGACTTTTGAAAAGTAAACTTACTTCGGCAAGGAACTGTAAATGAGGACCTGTTTTATTCACAGGAGAAAGTGTCATAATAAAAATACGACAAGGTTCCTGGTCGAGTGAATCAAAATCAACAGGATTATCTGAAATTCCGATACAAGCAACTAAATCTTTTACTGTATCAGTTTTTCCGTGAGGAATTGCAATTCCGTGTTTCATTCCTGTAGACATCTTGCGTTCACGATCCAATACACATTCACGTGCGGCGTCTTTATCTGTGACTTTCCCTGCTTTGTAAAGCACATCAAGCATTTCGTCTACAATTTCTTCTTTAGTGGTTCCTTTCAAATGAAGGTTGACTGTGTCTGTTGTTAATACTGTTCTCAAATCCATAGTATCTTAATCTTATTTCCACTTTGATAACTTGTCAAGAAAAAGAATGACATTTTTTAAATATTTTTAAAGATTTTTTTAATCTAAGAGGGGACAGACCTTGTTTTACAAGTTTTCATCAATGCAACAAAAAAAATCGCGTCTAGTACAGGGTGAGTGTACGTTGGTGTGCAAAATTATGATACGCACCAGCACGAGATAACACGAGACAAGGTCTGTCCCTGATTCGTGCTGCACCCTGTCACACCACCGTATATTTAGTTTGCACGAGCCTCGAGTTTTTTTTAACGCATACGCTAAAAAACTCGTGAAAATAAGGTCTGTCCCCATTTTTTTGCCTGCCTGCGAACTACCAGGTTTTAGGAGCTGTGCTCCTAGGAGAAGGGGTAGCGGAAGACACGACAAAGCGCAACAAAAGTCGAATGCG
>SAMEA104315430__coassemble_196_pt1 | contig 31909 bp, 30 predicted proteins | sample SAMEA104315430__metabat2_low_PE_026 | metagenome-assembled genome bin SAMEA104315430 (sample SAMEA104315430) | gut metagenome | biome: Monkey gut; feature: monkey-associated habitat; material: faeces | place: China | collected 2013 | reverse complement strand
TAGCCTTATAGGCTAAGTGCAAACCACCCGTTTGACGGGTGGTTATGATTATTTTTGCTGATACAGTTTCTTCAATTGCATTTTCTGCACTCTGAGTATCCGTTTTTTTTATTTTACAAATTCTCATAATTCTGCTATAATACGAACCATGACGGACGAGTTATTTTCTACTATAAAAAATGAATTGGCAAAAAAGACAGAAACAGAATCTAAAACTGTCAAAAAAAAGACTACATGGTTGATTTTTACACTCCAGAATCAACAATATTATGCTTTGCCTGCAAGTTCTGTAAAAGAAATCATAAGAGATACTCAAGTTTTTCCACTTCCTTTTGCACCAAGATATTTCAAAGGAGTTGTAAATCGTTATGGCGATCCTTATGCAATTGTTGATCCTGCGCTTATAATGGGCGAAAATGAACAAAAATCTTCTATATATATTGTCATAAATGATGAAACTCATACTTGTTTTCAAATTTGTGATGTAAAAGATTTCTATTCAGCATCAGAGAGTGAGCTTGTGCCTTTTGCACAGTCTGATACTTCAGATTTTTTTGAAGGAACAATTACTTTCAAAAATAAATCGGTTTTAGTTTTAAACATTTCTACATTTTTGCAAAAGGTGGAACAGGAAATTGCAACACAGTGAGAAATTTGTCTGTCTTGAATATTCAGAAGTAGAATTAATGATTCCTCAAAAAGATGCGTTTTCTGCAATTTTTTGTGATTCGTCTTGTTTTGTTAAAGATAAAAATGGTAACGGAAAAACAATTTTTAATTCACAGTGGATTCCTTATATAGATTTGGACAAATATTCTTTTTCCAGGAATTTAGCCGTTACAGCGCAAAATCCATCTTGTGAAGATTCTTTTGAAAGTGTTACCAAAAATTCCAAAAAAGTTAAAACCTGCCTTATCGTAAATAATAAAACTCTATTTCCCGATGAAAAATATTATGGTTTAATAACCTCCACTGATTGCAAGGTGAAAGAATTTTCACTTTCCAGTTTTTCACTTTTTTCAGATTTTTATAATGAATATTTACAGAAAAAGGGAATAATCGCTAGTAAGTTTAATCAAAAAATTTCTTATTTACTAAACATAGATGATTTTTTACGTGAAATTCTAAAAAATCGAGAGGGTGAAAAATGAAAGTACTAGTTTTTGAATCTTCTGCAATTTACAGATCCATTATCAAAGAGATTTTTAACTCAAATCCAAATCTTACTTTATGCGATTTTGCTGGTAGTGATGCTGATTTTATTGAAAAGCTTAGGATTCATCACCCTGATTGCATTTCTATCGACGCAACTGTTTTAACGGAAAAAGAGATTTATCGAACTTTTAATCAAGTACAAAAACTAAAACTTCCTTCAATTTTTTTCATTTCAGATTCTCAAAAAAATCTTCGTACCCCAGAAAATGTAGTTCTTTTTTCTAAACCCAAATTCGAAAGTTTTTCATCTAAACAGATAGAAGAATGTGCAATTGGTCTTGAAATGACTTATAACCAGATTCTCAAAAAAATGTATTCTGTTCCATCTTTGTTGCATAAAATGGATTCTTCATCACAAGAGTCACATAATCATCAAATCATAAATGATATGCAAAAACATTCTTCATCGAGTTTTCAGGCTTTATGTATAGGTGTTTCCACAGGTGGACCAACTACAATTATGGAACTTCTAAATGGACTTGGTTCAAGTTTTCCAGTTCCAATCTTTATTACCCAGCATCTTGATGGAAATTTTGATAAGAACCTGATTGAATGGCTTCAAAACAACGTAAGTCTTCCAATTCATTTTGCACAGGATAATCAAATTCCGAAAAACGGTCATGTTTATTTCACTCCAGCTGATGTTCATCTCACTTTCAAAAAAGAACAAAATGAAATTATCATGCATTTCAATCACGATGAGCCAGTTAATTATTTACGTCCTGCTGTAGATAAAATGTTTGACAGTGCTGCTCAAGTTTTTGGTTCAAAATGCATTGCAGTTTTGCTCACAGGAATGGGAAATGATGGAGCAGAAGGTTGTGTTCATATAAAAAAAGTTGGAGGATATACAATTGCCCAAGATGAAAAATCTTGCGTAGTTTTTGGTATGCCCAAGGCTGCTATTGAAGCTGGTGGAATTGATATAATTTTGAATTTGAGTGAAATTGCACCATATTTAAAAAAACTTGTAAAAACGTGAAAAAAGAGAGTTTATTTATGAATGAACAGATACTGAAAAGATTTTCAGAATGCATTTTCAATTACTCAGGATTGCAGATTACGACTGCTCAATATTCTTCGCTTAAACTATTTTTAGAAAAAAAAGCACAAGAAAATGGACAGCCTACAGAAGATTTTTGTGAAACTATTTGCCAGAATTTAGAGCAGGAAACTTCACAGGCAGTCAGTTCAAATTTAATTATTGGTGATTTAGCAGAAGAATTTGCAGAGCAATATAAAAACGATGCAATTCACAAAAAAAATAAAAAAATTCTCCATGAGATTGTAAATTTCATTACAGTAAACGAAACATATTTTTTCCGCGAAGAAAAGCAGTTTGATTTTTTGCATAATGTTGTTTTTCCAAAATATATGGGCAAAAAAATGAACATTTGGAGTGCTGCCTGTTCTACTGGGGAAGAGCCGCTTTCACTTTTGACTCATTCGCGAAGTTGCAATATTGAATCAAACGTTTTTGCAACCGATATTGACCAGATTGTTTTGCAGAAATTTCAGCGTGGACAATACACAAACAATTCTTTTCGCAAAGATGGAGCAAAATATCATCATCTTTTAACGCCTTACATTACAAAAAAAGATGAAAATTTCATTTTTATCGATAAAAATTTGATAAAATCGGTGAAAGCAGTTCAGTTTAACCTGACTTCTGGCAAAAATCCGTTCCCGGAAGTTACCGAAAAAATGGATCTTATTTTTATCCGCAATGTTTTTATCTATTTTGATGTAGAAACTCGCAAAAAAGTCCTCAAATTCTTAAGTTCTATGTTAAAAGATGACGGAATTTTGCTTTTTTCGATAAGTGAGATTGCAAGTATAGATGATTATGTTATTCCACAGGATTTAATCAAAATCAATTCTCAAGATGTCTACTATTTTAGACATAAAACAGTAGAAGAATTAAAAAATAGTGTTTCAATCGGCAGTTCATGTCGAATTCTGTCTACCAATTCATTTCATAAAAGTAATTCTACCGAAAATGAAGCTGATGAAAAAAAATCTAATTCATTGATGTCAGCGTCCTCAAGAGGCAATGGAAACGGAAATAATACTACTCAGACGATATCAGCTACAGCTGCTGCAAAAGAATACTTGCAAAAAATCAGAGAAAATAATCAAGAAAAAGAAGCAAAAGAAAATCAAATGTCTAAAAAAATAGACACTACCTTGCAAAAAGAAAAATCTTCTTTGCACACCCAAATGCATTCTCAGTTGCAGACTCAAAATCAGGAATTTCAAAAAGAGTTAATTTCTGTTGAACAAGTATTCAAAAATGTATGCAATCACATAAATAATCAGGATTTTAGTGCAGCAAAACAGCTGACACTTCAGTTAAATCCTGAGCAAAAAACATTTCAGTTTTATATTCAAGGCTATATTGCATATCAACAGGATGAAAAAACTGAAGCCGAAAAACTTTTTTCAGCAGCCGAAGTGATGGAAAAAGACTTTTGGCCAGCATATTTTTATCATGGATTAGTTTTAAAAGATGTCGGAAAACAGGATAAAGCAATTTTTTGTTTCAAAAAGTGTTGCGAAATTCTTGAATCAAAAAGAAACCCTTTGGAATACAACTTTTTGCTTGATTCATTTAATCCATCTTACATTTATTCACTGTGTCACAAACTGCAAAATGACTAGTCTGGAGGAAAAAAAATGGAAATTAACAAAAATGATTTTATTTCAGATTATGTGATAGAAGCTCAGGAAAACCTGGATGGAATCGATAATGCAGCTATTTCACTTATAAACACTCCTCGAGATTATGAAACTTTAAAAGAACTTCTCAGACTTTTGCACACTTTAAAAGGTTCATCTAGAATGATGGATTTTTCGCAAATCGAACAGATTGTCAATAGTTTGGAAACAGTTTTCAAAAATTTTCAGACAAATCGCATGGAAGTTACATCGAGTTTTTGTTATCTGCTTTTAAATGTAAATGAATTTATCAGAAAAACAATCCATAGAATAGAACAACAAAGTGAAAATCGTATTTCAGATGAAGAAACTGTCGATTCAACTGTGGAAAATTTTGAACAAATCATTCAAAATATAAATTTTGCAGCAGAAGGAAAAACTTTTTCTTATGAATTTTCTGAACATAATAATCAAAACGAAAATGCAGAAATGAATACAGAAAAAGCAGAAAAAAATGATGGCAGCAAAGAAAAGGCAGAGACTGCTGGTTTTGTGAGCGCAAATGGCGGAACGAACAAATCAGGTGGAATAAATGAAACTGATAGTACAGACACAATCAGCGAAACAAAAAATGTAAGCCAGGCAGATTCAGCAGAAAAAAAAGGCGGAAAAGAATCAATAATTGCTGCAGAAAAGCAAAATTTTACGGAATCTGGTGCGCCAGTCATGATAAACGACACAAAAACAATCAAAATTCAGATTTCACAGATTAATGCAATTTTGCAAAATTATGATAAGTTGTTAATGCGTCAAATTAAACTGAAAAAAGAACTTTCAGAACTCAAAAAGAAAACTTCCGAAGATAACAAAAGTTTCCAGGAATTTCGCGAAATCATCGAAAATATAGAAGTTTTGGAAAATCAAAGTGTTGAAATTCAAAAACAAATCATTTCACTTCGCATGCTGCCGTTTGACATGATTTTGCAACCGATTAAGCGTTCCATTTTTCAGGAAGCTTTAAAAATGGGAAAAAACATCGATTTTGATATTCCGAATTCTGAAATCACAATAGATAAAATAATTTTGGAAAGTTTGCCGCCAATTATCATGCATTTAGCTAGAAATGCGCTTGACCATGGAATTGAAAGTGTTGCCGAAAGAGAAAAACTTGGAAAACCTGCGAAAGGAAAAGTTTCCATTACGGTAGAACAAGTTTCCAGCCGCATTTTTGTGACAATAAAAGATGACGGACGCGGAATTGACTATGAAAAAATCAGGCAAAAAGCCCTTCAAAATTTTCCAGAACGGGCAAAAGAAATTCAAAATGCTGATGAAGATTCGCTTTTGCAGTTTATTTTTATATCTGGTTTTTCCACAAAAGAACAAGTTACAGCGCTTTCTGGACGTGGAATCGGTCTTGATGTTGTTCGCACCGAAATGGAAAAACTCAAAGGAAAAATTAGGGTAGAAAGTAAAAAAAATCAGGGATGTATTTTTGAACTTTCACTGCCAAATTCGCTGGCTACGCAGGATGGACTTTTCATTCAGGAAGGAGAAAAATCTTATCTCATTTTGAGTCACTATGTTAAAGAAATTTTGACAGTGAACAAAGAGCATTTTTTACATCTGCAAAACGGAACTGTCATGAACCTTCATAATCAGCTCATTCCAGTTTATGATTTTGATTCAATCAACGATAATTTCGAAGAAAATATTCCAAAAAATGGAAAAAAACGTCAGAATGAAATTCCAGTTGTCGTTCTTGAATATTTAAACAAAAAAATTGCCATTATGACAGACAGAATTCTCCATTATACTACTGTCGTAATTAAACCGCTTCCCCCAATTCTTAAAGAATTCAAAGCATTGCAAGGTGTTGTTTTTGATGAAAATTACGAAATTATTCCTGTTTTAAATATTCCCGATGTAATGCGTCGTTTTGGGACAATAAATGTTTATGACCAGAAAAAACTTGAAATGAAAAAAGCGCCAAAAGTTCATTCTATTTTAGTTGTTGATGATTCTCACACGACTCGCCACATCGAACAGATTATTTTGGAAGCAGAAGGATATAAAGTTTCCACTGCCTGTGATGGAATTGAAGCGCTGGAAAAAATGAAAATGTATAATTTCGACCTTGTCATCAGTGATGTAAAAATGCCGCGAATGGATGGATTTGTTCTTATCCATAATATTCGCCACACAGAAGGATTAAAAAATATTCCAGTAATATTCATTACATCTGTTTTTGAAGCCGATACTCAAGAAAAAGTTATTTCACTAGGCGCAAACGGATACATTGTCAAATCTGATTTTGAACGTGAAAACTTAGTTGCCAAAGTCAAGGAGCTGTTATCATAATGGAAGAAAACAACGAAAAAATTACAAATATTCAGCTAAATTCTCAGCGAAAAACAGTTCTCATTGCAGAAAAATCGGGACTTCTTGGCAAAGTGATATCGATTGCCTTAAAACATGCCGGATTAGATGTTGAAATCGTAAAAGACGGTTACGAAGTTCTACAAAAAATCATAAATGACAATATCTGCTGCCTGATTCTTGACCGGTATTTGCCTTCAATCGAAGGATACAAACTTGCGGCACTGATTCGTGACGGAATGAACATTACATCTTTGCCAATCATTATTATTTCTGCAGAAGAAGAAGCAGATTCTTTTTGGGATGACACTAGCAACGTTACAGAGGTTTTTGCACTTTCTTCTGGCAATGTGACCAATCTTGTAAAACGTGTACAAGAATATACACAAGAATATATAGTAGAAAATAAATTTGTGACAGGCAGTCAGAATTGCGAAAATCAATCTGCTTTTGAAAAAAAGTCTTGTGTGCCGGCAAAAAATTCTGATAAAGTGGAAAACCGCGAACTCACAAATTCTGACAAGCAATACACACTTTTTGCCGTCAATGCAATGGAAAAAAGTTACTTTTATTACAATATGATGCGTCAAATTTTTGAATTGAACCGACATTCTTCAGATTTGGACGAATTCATCGAAAATGCGTTTAAGCTTTTATTAAAAATTTGTGATTTTGATGCAGTTGCCATCATCATTCATGATTCAACTTCACTGATTTATACAGCCGGCATCGAAAACAAAAATCCTCAAATTCAACAGGATTTTATAAATATCTGCAAAAATGATTACGAAAAAAATGAAAACGTTCAGGGCATTATAGAATATTCTCACTTAAATATGGACTGGATTCTTCCTCACGCAAATCCAGATTCTCAAGAACAAAATCAAGAATATGCTTCATACGTAGTACACAATATTGATGCGGTTGATTTTCTTGGAACAATTCACATTGCCTCAAACAAAATGAAATTTTTTAATGCAAAAACTTCATCGGCGGTACAGTTTTTTGCCGAGAAAACAAGCTTTATGCTTATGCAGACAATTATTCACCGTCGTGTTACAGTTTCGGAACAACGCCTTCGTTCAACTTTTTCAAAATTTGTTCCAGAAGAGATTATCGAAGATTTGCTGAACAATTATGACTCGCCAAGCGAAAATCCAAACAACGAAAAAAGACGTATTGCGGTTATGATTTGTGATATCCGAAGTTTTACTACAATAAGTGAAATAAATCAGCCGGAAAATGTTGTATCCTTTTTGAATGGATATTTTACACAAATGGTAGACATTATCCGCCGTCATGGAGGTGCAATCGACAAATTCATTGGAGATGCGATTATGGCATTGTTCGGTGCTCCAATCAGTTATGTTGACAATGCAAAACGAGCAGTAGATGCAGCGTTGGAAATGAACAGAGCTTTGGAAGAAATAGACACAAGTCTTTTAACTTTCCCAGAAGGAATGAAACTTGATATTGGAATTGGAATTCATCAGGGAGAAATGATTGTAGGAAACATCGGTTGTAACGATAAAACGGACTATACTGTAATTGGAGATTCAGTAAATCTTACTTCCCGCATCGAAGGACTTACAAAAGCTTACGGAGCGCGAATTATGGTTTCGCAGGCAATTTATGATGATCTTTCTGATGATGTAAACTGTCTTTTGCTCGACAAAGTGCGCGTAAAAGGTAAAAATCTTGGAGTTCAAGTATACAGAGTTGATGAAAAACCATTGGATAAAGAATTTACAAAAAACTATGAAAAAGGTCTGTCCCTTTATTTAAATGGAGCCTGGACTCTTGCTTTGGATTATTTCAAAAATGCAAATCAGATTGTTCCACAAGATAAAGCTTCCAAACTGATGATAGAACGCTGTGAAGAATTTATCAAAAATCCTCCATTAGATTGGAACGGCGCAATTGCACTCACAAGTAAATAAATTTAGGAATTATAAACGAAAAATAATAAACAGGAGGCGAAATTAATGGCTGACTTAAAAAAAATAATGAAAAAGAAAGAAAACACGGAACAAAAGAGAGAAACTCTGGAAAAAGAAATTTATGATGCAGGAAGAATTGCGAACATTTTTACAGGATTGCTTATAGTTTTGTATTCTATTGTGACAGCAAAAATTCCAACAGATTTGATTATGCCAATGACATTAAGTGCCGTAATCTGGATTTTGATTTTGCAGTTCATAGCAGCTCCAATTACCAACAAAATGATTACGCAATCCATTTCAAATGATTTGGAAGCTTTTTATGATTATGATTCAACTGTTCCAGAAAGAACAAAACTGATGAAAAATCTCATGGCATCTCCTGCAAAAATAGGGCTTGAAGTTTTCCTGTTTTTTATGATTGGTGGTTCCATGTGGCTTTGGTTTTTGCATGTCAGTTTTAATTTTGATAAAGAAAACATCATCATGATTTTGGCATCTGTTTTTCTTGCAAGTTATGGTGGTTGCGTCTTTAGAATCAGCCAAACTCAAAAAGTTTGTTCAAAACATGCTGCAAAAGTTGTGGAAAAAGGAATTCTTGAATCAGAAGTAGAACGTCATCATTCTTTTGGAATTAGTTCCACAATCATAACAACACTCCACATTTTTGGACCAATCATTCTCACAAATGCATTTTATTTTCTTATTGTCTGGAGAAGTCTTGTAACTTACACGTCAACAAGCCTCATAATTCAGCGGATAATCGGAATTACAGTTATTAATATCATTTTTTATACACTTTTCTCGAATATGGTATTTAAACGAATGATGATTTCAATCAACACTATGAAAAAAACTCTGGAATCCATGAATAATGAAAATCTTCACAAAGTTACACCGGCTCCTACCGACCTTTCTAACGAGTTTATGTACAACGTTTATTTAATTAAGAAAATTCTTGAACTCCTGCAGAAAATCTTGAAAGAAAGCACGCGCATCAGCATGGATGTAGTTGGAGCCAGCAATGAACTTTCTGTTATTTCAAAAGAAACAGCTGTAACCTCACTGGAACAGTCATCTGGAATCAAAGAACTTTTAACTGCAATGGAAGAATCTGATAATCTTTCAAAAAACATTTCTGAAAAAATAAATGAAGTGTCAATTGTTGCAAAACGAAACACAAATGACATTACAACCGGTTTTGACATTCTCAAACAAAATATGTCAAAACTTGATGAAATTCAGCAGGCAAATGATGTAACGGTAGAAGGAATCAAAGTTTTGAGCGAAAAAATTTCCGGCATTTCTGATATTGCAAGCATCATTAATTCCATAGCCGACCAGACAAATATTATTGCTTTTAATGCAGAACTTGAAGCAAGCCGTGCCGGAGAAATTGGAGAAAATTTCAAGCTTGTGGCAGATGAAATTCGTCGCCTTACAAACAACACAATTCAATCAACAAACGAAATCCGCGAACGCATCGTAGAAATTCAACATTCATCAGAAAACCTTCTTGTTTCTTCTCAAAATGGTAGCCGAAAAATCAAAGACGGAAACGATATCATCAATCAGCTTTATCATAGTTTTGAAGATTTACGTGATTCTTCCCAGACAACAGACAGTGCATCCGCAGAAATCAAACATATTATCGAACAGCAAACATCGTCTTTTGAACAGATTGTTATTACTTTGCGTCAGATTTCTCAAGCAGCAGAAAGTTTTTCAGTATCAACGCAAACAATCAGTCAGTCAGCAGAAAATCTCTGTACAATTTCTGAACAGCTCAAACAAATTCAAGAAGATGACAGCGAAAAAACAGATTCTGGCAATAATTCCACATTTGAAAATGCAGAAAACAGCGAAAACGGGAATTCACCTTTTGAATCAAATGCACAAAAGTCAGATGCGAGAATTTTGGTGGAAAACAGCATCTTTTCTGAAAACCAAAATATGGAGGTGTAAGATAAAACCGCTAAAATAGCGCGGCTTTATCTTACCTAAAGTTTGCGTTGCAAACTTATTATTAAACTGCTGTTCCTCATTACATTGCGGAACAGCGTAAAAAGTCAGTCGATTGTTGAAACAATCTTCCTGACTTTTTATAGGAGGTGTAATTAAAATGAAAGATAATAAATCACTTACAACTAAACTGTTTCTTAAAGGAATTATTCTCAACTGTTCAATTGGATTTACCATTTTGTTTTATTCGATTTTTATTGCCAATATTAAAATAAGAATGCATTATTGGTACGTCATTCTAACAATCAGCATCATTTTGTTTGCAGAATTTTGCATTTCGCCAATCACAAACATTTTGATTACTGCTAGAACCTCCAAAAAAATAAAAAAATGGAAGGCACAAGGTTACGATAAAGAACAACGCACAAAACTTTTTTTACTGATTCACCGCATTCCTAAGTACAAGCAGCTTGAATGTTTTATTTTCTTTGTTATATGTTCCTTTGTTTTATTCTCATTGTTATATTTTGGTATGCATGCTAATTTTGCAATCAGTTGTGCATCATTAATGTCATTTCTACTTGGTTCATATATTTCTGCTCTTGTAACTTTGTCATTTTCCAGAAAAGTTTGTACTAATTATGAAAAAGAACTTGTGAACGAAGGAATTGATGAAAAAATCCTTGATAGAAAGAAAGTATTTGGACTCTCTTACAAAACAAATTTTACCACTTTCTGCATTATTCCAGTGATTTGGAGCATGCTGATGTTCGTGGTAATTTTCTTTGTTTATTACTATAATAATGTAGAAACTGCTACAGGGGTTGGTTACACAAACGAAAATATGATGCAGTTTGGCATTACAAAAGGGCAGCTTTCAAGAATGGCTTTCATTTTGATTTTTAATATATTGATGTGCATTCTTTCAGTTTATTCATTTTTGTCGGCAATTCTTGTTTCTTCAGATCAGCTTCAGCAATCAATGACACACATTATAAAAAATGATATTTTCACTGTAAATCTGCTCCCTACTGATTTTGATAATGAAGTTGCATACAATATGCATCTTGTAAACAAGGTCGTGCTCCTTTTCAGAAAGATTTTTGATGAAATCAGTGGAATTGGAAAAACAATGATTGCTCCAATTAACAGCATCACAGAAATTTCGCAGGCAACAGCAACAACTTCGCTCGAACAGTCTACCGGTGTAAAAGAAATTCTTGCAACAATGGAAGAAACAGATGCACAGACACGTAGCATTGTTGATAAAGTTAGTGACGTAACTGAAATTGCGGAAAATACAGCAAAAAATGTTGATGCAGGTTTCGAAACTCTTCAATCAAATCTTGATAAAATGAACGACATTACACAGGCAAATGTTACGACAATTGCAGGAATCCGTGAACTTGGAGAAAAAATCGGAAGCATTTGGGAAATTGTAAAAATCATCAACGATATTGCAGACCAAACAAGAATCATTGCGTTTAATGCTGAACTTGAAGCAAGTAGTGCAGGTGATTTGGGTAAAAACTTCCACATTGTAGCAAATGAAGTACGCCGCCTTGCTGCTGGAATTACAAATTCTGTAGAGCAGATAAAAGAACGTATCACGGAAATTCAGCATTCTTCTGATAATCTGATTATTACATCAGAAAGCGGAACTGAAAAAATTCGTGAAGGTCTTGAACTGTCAGAAAAACTCAAAGAAAAATTCTCAGATATTCAAAGTTCATCTGAAATCACTGTAGAATCGGCTTTGCAGATTAAAGAAATCATTTATCAGCAGTCAACGGCTTTTGATCAGATTGTCACAACAGTTCGCCAGATTTCTGCCGGAATAGAAAATTTTTCATCTTCAACAGGCACAATGAACGAAACTGCAAAAAAATTGCAATCTGCTGCAAATAATCTTGAAAATTTACATAAAATGATTGTACAATAGTGGTCTTATGGAACGATTGAAACGATTATTGCAACTTTATTGGTCATTTTTTAAAATTGGCGGATTAACATTTGGAGGCGGCTTGAGCATGCTTCCAATGTTGGAACGTGAACTCGTGCAAAAACGAAAATGGGTTACCGAAGAAGAAATTTTGGACTGTTATGCAATAGGACAGTGTACGCCTGGAATTATTGCCGTAAACACAGCAACTTTTGTGGGCTATAAAAAAGAAAAAATTCTTGGCGGCATTTTTGCGACACTTGGCATGATTTCTCCTTCGATAATTGTAATTACTCTTGTGGCAGCATTTTTTGAACTGTTTTTGTCAAACAAATGGTTTGCCCATGCAATGATGGGAGTTAGAAGTGTAGTTTGCGCAATGTTAATAGACACTATCATTAATTTGGGAAAAAAATGCTTGAAAACACCTTTTGCATGGATTATCTGTGTGGTAGTTTTAGTTCTTGGTTTTTTCACCAAAATACCGACCGTTGTTCTTGTTTTAATGGCAGCGTTTGCGGGTGTGATTTTTAACGAAATAAAACTTAAAGGAAGAAAACATGAATAATCTGCAATTGGCATTACAGCTTTTTTGGGAGTTTTTTAAAATCGGATTATTTGCAGTTGGCGGTGGTCCTGCAACTTTACCATATCTTGTGGAACTTTCAGAAAAAACAGGATGGTTTTCTATGGAAGAACTTACAAATATGATTGCCGTAAGTGAGTCTACGCCGGGACCTTTGGGAATTAATATGGCAACTTATGTAGGAATTGAAACACTGGGACCTTTTGGCGGAATCATTTCTACGTTGGGATTAGTACTTCCGAGTATTATTATCATTTGTATAATTGCAGCGTTTTTCGCAAAAGTTTCGGAAAATCGTCATGTCAAATCTGCATTTGGAGCAATTAGACCGGCTGTTACTGCCATTATCACGATTGCCATTTTAGGGATTTGCCGTGTAACACTCTTTGATTTTTCAGAAGACGGAACTGCTGTGCCTTACATACACCTGATTATTTTTGCTGCCATTGTATTGATATTGCTTCAGATTAAGCCAATCAAAAAAATCCATCCTGTGCTGTTTTTTGTTTTTGGTGCAATTGTCGGGATTGTTTTTAAGTTTTGAAAATTTTTTTTGAGAAGAGGGGACAGACCTTGAATCGGATTGAATTTCAGTTTAGGTCTGTCCCTTTTTTTTGCCTTGATTGCGTAAAACGAGGTCTGTCCCTATTTTTAGTCTTATTCGGGGACACACCTCGTTTTCAATTGAAGGTCTGTCCCTTATTTTGAAATTGGGGTCAGACCTTGTTTTCACGACACACAAACAGGGACAGACCTCGTTTTGTAACTTGCCGCAAAACAGGGGCGTACCTTGATTCTTCGCTTAAACTCGCAAAACAGGGACAGACCTTCTCTTCTTTGTGGGTGAAAATAACTGCCGCACAGGAAGCCTCTGTGTCCGCACGGATTGCGCCAACTCAATAAAAAAATATTTTGCAAAATACCTTTTTTCTATTGATTTAAAAGGAATTCATTGTTAAAGTATAAGCGTAAACACTATATATAGTGTTTTTTTGATTGAAAAAATATTTAAAAACACTATTGACAAAAAACTAAAATTGTGGGTGGGATTATGAAAATCATTAAACGAAACGGTGAAGAAGCAATCTTTGATGTACAGAAAATTATCAACGCTATTGAAAAGGCAAATCTTGCAGTGCCAGAAGTTGACCGCATTTCTGAAGCGTATATTCAAGCTGTAGCTGCAAAGGTAAAAGATGCATGTTATGCAAGTAAAGTTCAGCTTAACGTAGAAGCAATCCAGGATTTAGTTGAAACTGAACTTATGCGCATTGGTGCTTTCCAAATTGCAAGAGTTTACATTACTTACCGTTATCGCCACGCTTTGATGCGTAAACAGAATTCCACAGACAAACAAATTCTTTCTCTTTTGGAATGTGCAAATGAGGAAGTAAAACAGGAAAATTCAAATAAAAATGCAACTGTTGTTTCAGTTCAGCGCGATTATATGGCAGGCGAAGTTTCTAAAGATATTACACGCCGCTTCCTTTTGGACGAAGATATTGTAAACGCTCACAACGAAGGAATCATTCATTTTCACGATGCAGATTACTTTGCTCAGCACATGCACAACTGCGACTTGGTAAATCTTGAAGATATGCTTCAAAATGGAACTGTAATCAGTGGAACAAAAATAGACACTCCACATTCATTTTCTACAGCCTGTAACATTGCAACACAAATTATTGCACAAGTTGCTTCAAGTCAATATGGCGGACAGTCAATTTCACTAACACATTTGGCACCTTTTGTTGATGTAAGCCGCAAAAAACTTATAAAAGAATTAAACCGCACAGTTGAAGAAACAGGAGTTACTTTTACAAAAGAACAGTTTGATACAATCGTAGAACGCCGCCTTGCAGACGAAATTACGCGCGGAGTTCAGACAATTCAATATCAGGTAGTAACTTTGATGACAACAAATGGTCAAAGTCCTTTCGTTACAGTATTTATGTATCTGAATGAAGCCCGCAATGAACAGGAAAAGGCAGATTTGGCACTTATCATTGCCGAAGTTCTTAAACAACGATATAAGGGTGTTCGAAACGAAGAAGGTTACTGGGTTACTCCGGCATTCCCAAAATTGATTTATGTTCTTGAACCAGATAATATTGATGAAAACGGAAAATATTACTATCTGACAGAGCTTGCCGCAAAATGTACAGCAAAAAGGCTAGTTCCAGATTATATTTCCGAAAAGAAAATGTTTGAATTAAAAGAAGGAAACTGCTATCCATGCATGGGATGTCGTTCGTTCCTGACAGTTTATCGTGATGAAACAGGCCGTCCAAAATTTTATGGAAGATTTAATCAGGGTGTTGTTACAATTAACCTTGTTGATGTTGCATGTTCTTCAGGTGGCGATAAAGATAAATTCTGGAAAATATTTGATGAAAGACTGGAATTGTGTCATCGTGCTTTACTTTTACGTCATAAACGACTTTTAGGAACTCCAAGCGATGTAGCCCCAATTTTGTGGCAGAACGGAGCTTTGGCACGTCTGGAAAAAGGTGAAACAATCGATAAACTTTTGTTCAACGGATATTCTACCATTTCTTTGGGTTATGCTGGTCTTTGTGAATGTGTACGCTACATGACAGGAAAACCTCACACAGATCCAGAAGCAACTCCTTTTGCTTTAGATATTATGAAACGCATGAACGAAGCCTGCGCAAAATGGAAGGAAGAATCTACCATTGCATTCAGCTTGTATGGAACTCCGCTTGAAAGTACAACTTACAAATTTGCAAAATGTTTGAAACGCCGTTTTGGAACAATTCCAGGTGTTACAGACAAAAATTACATCACAAACAGTTATCATGTGCATGTAACAGAACAGATGGATGCATTTACAAAGCTTACATTTGAAAGTCAGTTCCAGGAATTGAGTCCGGGTGGTGCTGTCAGCTATGTTGAAGTTCCAAATATGGAAAATAACATTCCGGCAGTTATAGCAGTTTTGAAACATATTTATGAAAACATCATGTATGCGGAATTAAATACAAAATCAGATTGCTGTCAGAAATGCGGATATACTGGAGAAATTCAAGTAATCGAAGATTCTGAAGGTAAATTGATTTGGAAATGTCCTCAGTGTGGAAATACTGACCAAACTACAATGAATGTTGCTCGCCGTACTTGCGGATATATTGGAACACAGTATTGGAATCAGGGGCGCACACAGGAAATCAAAGAACGCGTTTTACATCTGTAAGCGTAGTGGTGTACAAGTTCAAGTGCAGGAATTATGAATTACGGTGCAATAAAAAAAACTGATGTAGCAGATGGAAGTGGGGTCAGAGTTTCTCTTTTTGTAAGCGGATGTAGAAATCATTGTCCGGGATGTTTTCAGCCTGAAACATGGAATTTTGATTTTGGGCAGCCGTTTACACAAGAAACAGAAAATGAAATTATAAAAGCTCTGGAACCTTCTTTCATTGCCGGATTCTCACTGCTTGGCGGTGAACCGTTTGAACCGGAAAATCAGGAAGTTCTTGCACCATTCTTAGAAAAAATTAAACAGATATATCCCAAAAAAGATATTTGGTGCTGGACTGGTTATGTTCTGGAAAAAGATTTGCAGGAAGGCTGCAGAAAACACACTTCGTTTACCGACAGAATGTTAGCCTGTATAGACGTTCTTGTTGACGGTCCTTTTATTCAAGAGCAGCGAAATTTAATGCTCGAGTTTCGTGGTTCAGAAAATCAACGAATTATCAAACTTCATTCATAATTAATAACACAAAAAGGGGACAGACCTCGTGTTTAATTTCGTGTTTTATAACTGGCGAATTGGGTTAGCGATGTGCAGGGCGCAAAGAGGCCACTGGACTGAGGGGACGATGGTGTGTTTTGTGTTTTCTTTGTTTTGGTTTATTCTTTTTTGCTTCGTATCCGTCAATTCTAGCCTCGTAAACAAAATCCGAAAAACAAGATACACTTCTTTCCGGGGTGAAAAAAATGAAAGCATTGCTAACACAATCGGAAAAAGAGATACTTTTTAAGGAATTTGAAGAATCTGGGAAAACTTACGCACAATTTTCAGCAGAAAAAGGATTGAATTTAAAGACATTTTCAAAATGGATTTATGAATGGCATCGTCAAAATAAAGAAATTGACGAAGTGAAATTTATTCAAATCAAAACAACAGCAATTTCAACGCCAAATGAAATCAAAGTACAAAAAGCAGGAATGGAAATTTATATTCCAACAAATCTTGAACAAAGCCAGTTAAAAAATATTCTATCAGTTTTGGCGGCATTATGAAAATCGATTTTGAGAACACAAAAATTTATGTAAGGCCAGGAAGTACTGATTTACGAAAAGGAATAACAGGACTTGCAGAAATTATTGAAAACGAAATGAAACTAAGCGCCTTAAGTAAATCAGTTTTTCTATTTTGCAATAAAAATCATAAACTTTTAAAAGTGATTTTCTGAGACAAGACAGGATTTTGGATTGCACAAAAAGACTTGAAAGAGCTACATGGCCATGGCCAAATAGTGAAATTGCGGCAAGAGAAATTACAAATGAACAACTTTTAATACTTTTATCAGGAATAGATTTTTGGCAGGCACACGAAGAAACAAAATCAGCAAAAAAATCAAATGCAGGAAGAAAAGCAACTTCAAAAATAAATAACAATCTTGCAAAACGTCGGTATGTAATTACACTTTCAGAAGCAGATAGAATTTGTGATAAATGCGAAACAATAATGAAAAAGGTTCGTGTTCAAGTTAGCGAAAGAATTGTTCATGTTCCAAGTTACGAATATATAGAAATCGTGGAAAAAGAAGTTTATGAATGTCCAAATTGTGTAAATGATGATGATAGTCCTGTAACAAAAGTTGCCAAAGACAAGAGAATTATCGAGAAGTCAATTGCAACGCCAGAACTTATTGCTCATGTTTTGATGGGAAAATATCAACGGCACACACCGTTTTATTGTCAGGAAGAAAGTTATAACTGGCAAGGAATAAACTTAAGTCGCCAAAATATGTGCAATTGGCAACAAAAAGTTTACAAGGCGCTTTTGCCGCTTGAAAATCAGTTCAAAAATGAACTGAAAAAAGGAAAATTTCTTCAGATGGACGAAACGCCTCTTGAAGTTTTGAAAGTAAATGAAGATTAAGTTCGCTCTGAATATTGGGACGAAGATAAACATCGAAAAAAAGATAGTGAAAATGAAAAAGTAACTTCTCAAAAAAAGTGTTACATGTGGGTAGTTCGAGGTGGGGACGAATTACATCCTGTTCATCTTTATAATTTCAAATGGACTCGAAGCGGAAAAAATGTACTAGAGTTTTTAGAAAACTTTTCAGGAAATGTACTTCAATCTGATGGATATGCAGGTTGTGATTCCGCAATTGATTTTTGGAACAAAAATCATCCTGAACATCAAATAATTCATTCAAACTGCAATGTACATGCTCGAAGATATTTTTCAGATGCTGTAAAAGGAACAGGGTCAAAAAATGCAAAAGAAGCAATTAGAATTTACGAAGGTTTAAATCAAATAGTTAAAATTGCGCCATTTGATTTAACTTAGAGTTTCTTTCGAAACTCTCTTATTGAACTGTTCGCGAGGACGCGAACGAATTACTCTCCTCGAAAGTTGAAACTTTCTTCGTCGTGTAATTTTAAGGAAGAAATATTTACAACTGAAAATAAATTGCGAGATTTATTTAAGAATAAAAAGATTTCTGAAGCTGATTTTTTACGATTGAGACAAGAAAAAGTAAAACCAATTTTTGAAAAGTTTCATTCATGGCTTTTAGAAAAACAACAGACAGCAGGAATCTTAAGTTCTTCAAAAACAGCAGAAGCAATCAATTATTGTTTAAAACGTTGGGAAAAACTTACAAATTATCTTGATTATTCATTTTTGACACCTGACTCCAACGCCGCGGAAAGAGCAGTGAAACCGTTTGTCATGGCTCGCAAAAACTTTTTATTTTCTGGAAGCGGAATTGGAGTCAAAAGCACATGTTTTATTTTTACACTAATTGAAACAGCAAAAGCAAATGGACTAAATCCAGAAGATTATCTTCGCTGTCTTTTTGAAAAAGCCCCTTACGCTGAAACCCAAGCCGACTGGCAAAAACTTCTCCCATGGAACATTGAAATCACTCCTTTCAAAATGCGCGGTGAATAGGTAGAATAGTTTTTTAGACTAGAATTGACGGATACATAAAAAAGAAAGTGGAGGTCACAACAAAATTGGTAATGTACATTTAAAATGGGCATTCAGTGAAGCAGCTGTCATGATTCTTTCGGGAAATCCAGAAGCACAAAAATGGCATGAAAGACTTGTTTCAAGATATGGAAAAGCAAAAGCTATGAGTATAATTGCACAGAAACTTGGAAGAACTGTTTTTTTTATGTTAAAACGGAAAGAGCAATTTGATGCAATTAAGTTTTATACAGGACAGTAAAGTAAGCTTAAATCGCCACTGAAACATTTTCTGAAAAACAGAAAATAATTCACCAATCCGTGAATGGATACTTTACTGGTCCTTTTTTATAGATTTTGATTTTACTAAATAAACAGACTGTCCTGTTTTTGACCTACAAAACCACTGCAGTTTTTATTGAAAAAGATTGCCATATCCTTGCATTAGGCTTTTTCAGGTACCGATGAAATTCTTCGGCACATTTTTCTGTGACCGACTATATGTGTATGATTCAGTCTTGTTTACTGAATTTTGCTTTGAATACGATTCAGTTATGTTTATTTAGAAAAATTGTAAATCAATATTTTTTCTCTAAAAAAGTTTTCTTCAAAAGAAAGCATGAACAGTCATATTTTGAGAAAAATCTATTGACTTATTTGGCCTTATATGTGTGGTAAAATTTTTATGTTTTGCCTCCTTGCGACGATTGCCACAGCAAAAAGGTTTCGCAAGGACTTACCCCAGAACTTTTTGTTTTACCCGAGCGCGACGTCTAAAATCATCATCAAAATGAATCCAAGGCCAAAACCGATTGTGGAATTGTTTGAATGTTCTCCTTGGGATGCTTCGGGAATTAGTTCTTCTACAACAACAAAAATCATGGCACCTGCTGCAAAGGCTAAAAAATATGGCAAAATTGGAATAACAAGGTGAGATAAAAATATTGTAATTAAGGCTGCAATTGGTTCAACAATGCCAGAGAGAGTGCCGTTTATAAAAGCTTTTCCTTTTGAACCGCCGGCATTTTTTAGTGGCAAAGAAATTATAGCTCCTTCAGGAAAGTTTTGTAGTGCAATACCAATTGAAAGGGCAAGGGCTGCTTGTAAATTCATAACTTGTTCGCCATACATCATGCTAGCTGCCACAACACCAACTGCCATTCCTTCTGGAATATTGTGCAAAGTTACAGAAAGCATAAGCATTGTATTTTTTTTCAATTTGCTTACAGGACCATCTGGAGTGTCTGATGTTGGGTGAAGGTGAGGAATTATCATATCAAGTAAAAACAAAAACACCATACCCAAGGCAATTCCGATTGCGGCAGGAAGGAATGCAAATTTTCCCATAGCCTCTGAAGAATCTATAGCAGGAATTATTAATGACCAAACTGACGCTGCAATCATAACACCAGAAGCAAAACCTAACAAAAGTTTTTGAAATGAATCTTTAATTTGATTTTTTAAGAAAAAAACGGTTCAAGAACCTAAAGTTGTTCCTAAATAAAGGAATTAATAAAACTAAAAAAATGCTTGTATTCATATTTAAATTATTATTAGTTTTTGTGATTTTTTCAAGTATTTTTTGTGGGGAAGGAATCTTAAAAAATCATACAATTTATGGTATAATATGTGAAAGATTTATTAAGGATAAATTATAATGGCAAAATCAAAAAAAATACTTTCAATGGAAGATTCTCTTTGGGGAGCTTGTGATAAACTTAGAGGAACAGTAGAACCTGCTGAATATAAACATGTTGTTTTAAGTTTAATCTTCTTAAAATTTGTAAACGATAAATTTGAACAAAGAAAAATAGAATTAGTAAATGAAGGCAAAGAAAAATATATTGACGTTCAATCTTTTTATACAATGAAAAATGTTTTTTTTGTGCCAGAAAATTCTCGGTGGTCATATATTATTCAAAATGCAAAACAAGATGACATTGCAATTAAAATTGATACAGCACTAAACACAATAGAAAAACAAAATCCTTCGCTTAAAGGTGCTTTGCCAGATAATTATTATTCACGACTTGGAATTGATGTTTCAAAACTTGCAGCACTTTTAGACGAAATAAACAATATTCAAACAACACAAGATGCAGAAAACGACATTATGGGACGTGTTTATGAATATTTTCTTACAAAATTTGCACTTCAAGAAGGCAAAGGAAAAGGTGAATTCTACACTCCAAAATCAGTTGTAAATCTTATTGCTGAATTAATTGAACCATACAAAGGAACAATTTACGATCCATGTTGTGGTTCAGGTGGAATGTTTGTTCAATCATTAAAATTTGTACAAAGTCATGCAGGAAACATAAAAGACATTTCAATTTATGGACAAGAAGGAACTTCCACAACTTATAAACTTGCAAAAATGAATCTTGCAATTCGAGGAATTCCTTGTAATCTTGGAGAAAAAGCCGCCAATACTTTTACAAACGATTTACATAAAGATTTACGAGCCGACTTTATTATGGCAAATCCACCTTTTAACCAAAAAGATTGGAGAGAAGAAAACGAACTTATAAATGATTCTCGCTGGAATGGATATACAGTTCCTCCTACAAGTAATGCAAACTACGGTTGGATTTTGCACATGGTAAAAAAACTTAGTGTAAACGGAGTTGCGGGATTTTTGTTGGCAAATGGTGCTTTAAGTGGAGAAGGGCAAGAATTAGAAATTCGTCGTCAGCTAATAGAAAATAAACTTGTAGAAGCAATCATCATTTTGCCAAGAAATCTATTTTATACAACAGATATAAGCGTTACATTATGGATTCTAAACAATAATAAAAAAGCTAGAGTTATAGAACAAAACGGAAATATAAAAAAATATCGAAACAGGGAAGATGAAGTTTTGTTTATGGATTTAAGACAAATGGGCTCTCCTTTTGAAAAGAAATACATAGAACTTACCCCAGAAGACAGAACAAAAGTAGCAGAAGTTTTTCATACATGGCAACAAGTTGAAAAAGAAACAAAATATCAAAATATTCCAGAGTTTTGTTACAGTGCTACAATAAAAGAAATTGCAGAAAAGGGATATAACCTTGTTCCTAGCAGATACATAGAATTTGTAAACCGTGATGAAACACAAGATTTTGATTCTAGCATGAAAGCTCTTCAGACAGAATTAACAGAATTACTAAAACAAGAAGAAGAAAGCAAAAAAGAATTGTTAGAAGTTTTTAAAGATTTGGGGTACGAAATTAAACTATGAAAAACAAACTGATTTGTTCGCATCTAACGATGCTCACGGAGTTTATATGTTAGTATATGAAGAAGAAACTGGTAAGATTATAAAGGCTTGCATGAATGTTTTTAATGAACTAGGTAATGGCTTTTTAGAAGCAGTTTATCAAGAAGCTTTAGCACTTGAATTTGGATTAATGAAAATTCCGTATAAGAAAGAAGCGAAGATAGATATTTACTACAAGGGCAACAAATTGAATAAGGAATATTATGCTGACTTTATTTGTTACGATAAAATCATAGTAGAATTGAAATGTGTTTCAAAACTTGTTAATGCAAACAAAGCTCAGGTTATAAACTATCTGCATGGAACACATTTTGCTGTTGGATTACTTGTAAATTTTGGCGAGAGTTCATTGAAATGGGAAAGACTAACCCTATTAAAAAATAGCGAAGACCGTTAGGTCTGAGCAAATCTGTTTGTTAATAAAAAGAGGTTTTTAGTGGAAAAAAATTCATACGAAATAGATTTTGAAGAATACATTCGCCATACAGATGCAAGCAAAAAAGACAAAACTCTTGCCTGGTCTACAGCCATTGGTTTGCAGCAGGTTGATGGTCTTAAGCCTTCTTCATATTTGTACGAAACCGCCAAAAAGAATATAGAAGGCGAACTTTCTTTTGATGAAGCAAAAAATCTGATTGATTCATATTATGAAAACCGCACAGCCCGAACTCAGGATGATGAAAGAACTGAAGAGGCCGATAAAGTTTCCAGTCGTATCGCTCAGATTCTTAGCGAGCCATCTTTTAATTTTAGTCCTTCTCATCTGATTGCAATTCACAAAAGACTTTTTGAAGGCATCTTTAAGTTTGCTGGTAAAATCCGCGATTACGACATTACAAAAAAAGAATGGGTATTAAATGGCGATACCGTAATGTACGGAGCTTCTTTTGAACTTAAAGCCGCTCTTGATTACGATTTTGAGATGGAACGTAATTTTAAGTACACTGGTCTTTCTACAGATGAAATCATAAAGCATATTACTTTCTTTGTTTCAAGGCTCTGGCAGATTCACGCATTTGGAGAAGGTAACACCCGAACCACAGCCGTTTTTACAATTAAATATCTTCGTTCAATGGGCTACAAAGTTGATAATGATATTTTTGCCCAAAACAGCTGGTATTTTAGAAATGCCCTTGTGCGTGCCAATTACAAAAATCTTAAAGAAGGAATAGAAGAAAATTCTGTCTATCTGGAACGCTTTTTCCGAAACCTTATTTTAGGCGAAAACAACGAACTTAAAAACCGCTACACCCATATTGATTATGATGAATACATCAAAAAGTTCGGAAAAAACGAAAAAAGTTCGGAGAAAAAGTTCGGAGATAATCAAAAAAGTTCGGAGATAATTCTAGAACTTTTAAAAGAAAATCCAAAACTCTCTGCCAAAAAGCTTTCAGAAAAAATCGGCATAACAAGCCGCGCAGTAGAAAAACAACTTGCTTCACTTGTTGAAAAAGGATTTATTAAACGCGAAGGCTCCCCAAAAGGCGGACACTGGGAGATTTTAAAATGAGTGCGAATTATAAAAAAAACAAACGGATTTGTTCGTGTCTAACGACACTCACTTTTAAGAAGCGAAGACCGTTAGGTCTGAGCAAATCCGCTTGTTAAAAAGGAAAAAGAAATGAAAAATAATTATAGGAAGTTAGGGGATTATATACAGCCCGTTGATATCCGTAATTCTGATTTGAAAGTTTCTCATTTACTTGGACTTAGTATAGAAAAGTGTTTTATTGAATCTATTGCTAATACAATTGGAACAGATTTTAGACCATACAAAATTGTTAAAAAGGGACAATTTGCTTATGGGCCTGTTACATCTAGAAATGGAGATAAAATTACAATTGCATTATTAAAGGAAGTTGATGTTTGTATAATTTCAAGTTCATATTCGGTTTTCGAAATAATAGATACATCAAAACTTCTTCCCGACTATCTTATGTTGTGGTTCAGTCGTCCAGAGTTTGACCGATATGCTCGTTATAAATCACACGGAAGCGTTCGCGAAATTTTTGATTGGGATGAAATGTGCCGAGTGGAACTTCCAGTTCCCGACATCAAAGAACAACAAAAAATAGTAGATGCCTATAACTCAATTACAAAACGCATCAAAATTAAGCAGAAGATAAATGAAAATTTGGAAAAGACAGCACAGTGTTTGTTTGAGAAGGTGAAAGAACAAAGTGAAGTTAGGGATTTAAAAGATATTGCAACTGTTATAATGGGACAGTCCCCAGATAGTGATTCATATAATGAAAATGGAGATGGCGAAATTTTCTACCAAGGAAAAACCGATTTTAATTTTAGGTTCGTAAAAGAACGGGTTTATACAACATTGCCAACAAAAATTGTTTCTAAGAATTCTATCTTATTGAGCGTTCGTGCACCTATTGGTGAAATAAATATAACTCAAAAAAAATGTTGTATTGGTCGAGGATTGGCTTCAATAACATCAAAAAACAATACACCGTCTTTTTTATTTTACACACTAAAATCTCTTAAAAAACAATTTGAAATTTTTAATGGAGACGGTACAGTTTTTGGATCAATAAATAGAGACTCAATTGAAAATCTACAGATACAAATACCAGATAAAGAACAATTATTGCTTTTTGAATCAAAAGCAGTAAAAATAGATAAAGAAATTCTTAACAATGAATTTGAAATAAATAGATTAAATGAATTAAAACAGTTGGTAATTTCTCGCATAAGCGGAATGTAAGGAGGTATGTATGGAAATTTTAAATTGGATAGGAAGCCATATTGAATTAGTTTTGAAATTCCTAATAACAGTAATATTGTTTATTCCATTCATAAAAAACTGGAAAGCATGTGAAGATGAAATAAAAAGTGTTAAAAATGTGTTGAACAATCGATACCAAGTATTTTTGGATAACATAAAACGAGCTAATGAATATTGTAATAATTTTTGCAATATTGATTTATCAGGAATTACAAATGATAAAATATTAGAAACCAGAATTAAATCATATAATCAAGCTGTAAAAGATTATCAAGAAAACTTTTTAAACGTAATAATTGAACAAGATGAAAAAATAGCAAAAAAAACAAGAAGAATTATTTGAACTAAGAAAAAATGAATAGAAATCAATTCTTCCATTTTTATCATCAATTGCTTTGATGTGGTTAGGAATTAAATTTTAAATTATATATACAAAGAAAAGGAGAATATAAAAAATGATAGAAGACATTGAGAAATATAAAGCTGGATATGCTATTGGTATCAGATATAGAAAAACATTTATGATTGCAGATAATTTAGGTGCTATCACAGATGAAATTCTACAATCAAAGAAATCAAAATTTGGATGTAATGTTTTTCCATATATTCAACATCTAACAAAAGAAGAAGATAGTTTATATGATTTAGAAACAGATAATAGATTAAACATAGGTGTTTCAAATATTGTCTTGGATATTAAAGATCCTAAAAAATTATCTTTAGAAGATGGTATTGAGGGCTATAAAACAACAATCATTGATAATATAATGCCATCTTTTTCTATTGGTTATATACAACGCATTGGTTATATCAAAAGATATATAGTTAAAGAAAAAGAAATTATCTCAAATTTTGTTAAAAGCACAGTGGGAAAAGGATTCTCAGATGTAAACGATGTAAATCTTCAATTCTCTAAACGAATACCAATTGGATTAAGCATAGCCAAGCAAGGTATTGAAAATTATCACAATGTAATAATAAATATAATAAAAAAGAATAATCTTGATGAGATTTTTGTTTCTGTTGATTTTCAATTATATTATTCTCCCATGATACAAACCAGCAAGCAAATTGAATTTGATTCTTTTATACAAACTGCAGAAAACTATATAAAAGGGACTGTACTTAATTATTTAAATAATAGTTATGGAGATTTCAATGAGTAATAAAAGTAATCACGCAGGAAAATCTGAGTATCAAAAAAATCTATATAAGGCATTAGTCAATCAAACAAATTGTGAGCAAACAACTAATGAGCAATTAGATTTTGATAGTTCTGATTCTTATAAATTATTAGATAGCACAGAAGAAAAGATTCAAAAAGAACCAATTAAATTTAGAATTCAATCATATTTTGAACAACATAAATTTGAGATAATTATGACGTTAATAACTGCAATCGTTATTCCTTTATTTATTTATTTTGCTATTACATTAAATCGAGAATCTGGGCAACATGACAAACAAATAGAATATATTGAAAATTCTATCTCAGAAATTAAAACTGATATAAAAGATGAAGCAGAAATAGTTAATAAATTACGAATGACTGATGTTGAAAATTCAAAAGATATTGAATTCCTAAAAACAGATGTTGAAAGGATTCAACGAAAAATTGAAACCCTTGAGAATACGATAAAGGAGAAATAATCATGCAATTCACAGAACACAGTCTTGAACTTTCCATAATTGAGCTTTTTGAAAAACAAGGTTATGCTCATATTGCGGGTTCAGAGATTCATCATGACAAAAGAGATGTTCTTCTTGAAGACGTTTTACGAAACTTTCTTTTATTCAAATATTCCTCACTAAATCTAACCCAAAACGAAATTACTACTGTTGTTAATTCAATAAAAAATATTTCATCTTCTTTATATGACGAAAATAAAGCGGTTTTAGAAATTATTCACAAAGGAATTACCCTTCGTCGTGATGATCAAACTCAAAAAGATGTTTTAATTCATCTTATAGATTACGACAATCCAGAAAATAACTTTTTTAATATTGTAAATCAACTGGAAATTCAAGGACGAGAACATAATCGTATTCCAGATGGAATTGTTTACATAAACGGAATTCCTTTAGTTGTTTTGGAATTTAAATCTGCAATAAAAGAAAACACAACAATAGAAGACGCTTACAAACAGCTTACAATTCGGTATCGTCGTGATATTCCAGAACTTTTTAAATATAATGCCTTTGTTGTAATTAGTGATGGTGTAAATAACAAAATGGGTTCACTTTTTAGTCCTTATGAGTTTTTTTATGCCTGGCGAAAAGTTGAAAGTACAGACAAAGAAGTTGATGGAATTAATTCTTTAATCACAATGATTGGAGGTCTTTTTAGACAAGACCGAATTATTTCTGTAATAAAAGATTTTGTATATTTTCCAGATGATTCAGATAAAGAAGTAAAGATTGTATGTCGTTATCCCCAATTTTTTGCAGCTACAAAGTTGTTTCAAAGTGTAAAATCTGCAATAAAACCAAACGGAGACGGAAAGGGCGGAATTTATTTTGGTGCAACTGGTTGTGGAAAAAGTTATACAATGGTTTTCTTAAGTCGCCTGTTAATGAAATCAAAGGATTTTAAAAGTCCAACAATTGTAATTATTACAGACAGAACAGACTTAGATTCTCAACTTTCAGAACTTTTCTTAAAATCAAAAACTTATATTGGAGATAATTCAATAGAAAATATTGAATCTCGCAAACTTCTTGGAGAAAAACTTAGAGATAGACAAAGCGGAGGCGTATTTCTTACAACAATTCAAAAATTTTGTGAAGATACAAAACTTCTTTCTGACCGTAGCAATATTATTTGTATTTCTGATGAAGCCCATCGTTCCCAGAATAATCTTGAAGAAAAACTTTTTGTAAATGATGAAAAGGGGATTGTGGAACATAAATTTGGTTTTGCAAAATTTCTTCACGATTCTTTGCCAAATGCAACTTATGTTGGATTTTCTGGAACTCCAATTGACCAAATGGAAAATGTGTTTGGTCAAATTGTTGATACTTATACAATGAAAGAATCTGTTGCTGACGGAATTACTGTAAATCTTGTTTATGAAGGTCGTGCTGCAAAAGTTATTTTAGACAAAGAAAAAGTTCAACAAATTGAAGAATATTATTCACAGTGCCAAGATGAAGGTGCAAACGAATTTCAAATTGAAGCAAGTAAAAAAGCAGTGGTAAATCTAGAAGCAATTTTAAGTGATCCAGAAGTAATAAGTGAAGTTGCAAAAGATTTTATAAATCATTATGAAACTCGTGTAAATGAAGGCGCCACAGTTTTAGGAAAAGCAATGTTTGTTTGTTCAAATCGTGAAATTGCTTATGCTTTATGGAAAAAAATTATAGAACTTCGTCCAGAATGGAATGAAAAAAGACTTTCAACAAATGATGATTTGCTTTCGGAAGAAGATAAAAAAGAATTAAAACCTACAGAAATGGTCAAAATGGTAATGACCGAAAATAAAGCAAAAGATACAAAAGGACTTTTTGAACTTTTAGGAAATAAAGAAACAAGAAAAGAACTAGACAGACAATTTTAAAACGAAAAATCAAATTTTAAAATTGCAATTGTAGTTGATATGTGGCTAACCGGTTTTGATGTTCCTAGCCTTGATACAATTTATATTTTCAAACCTCTTCAAAAACACACTTTAATTCAAACAATTTCCAGAGTAAATCGCGTATATAAAGGCAAAGATAAAGGTCTTATTGTTGATTACATCGGAATAAAAAGAGCAATGAATGAGGCTCTAAAGAAATATAATGATGATAATGAAGAAGAATTTGAAGATACTGAAAAAGCTGTTATCATCGTAAAAGATACTTTAAGCGTTTTAAATGAAATGTTTTCTAATTTTGATTCATCATCTTATTTTGCAGGAAGTCCTTTAGAACAACTTGAATGTTTAAACAAAGCAACAGAATTAGTTCAAAAAAACGAAGAAAACGAGAATCATTTTATGTCTTTGGTAAAGCGACTCAAAAAATCATTTAATTTGTGTTCTTCTTCAGAAGAAATTACAAAACAGGAAAAAGATTTAATAAATTTTTATATTGCTGTTCGTTCAATTATTTTTAAGCTAACAAAAGGAACTGCTCCTGATATTACAACAATGAATAATCGTGTAATTCAAATGATTCAAGAAGCAATTCATTCAACTGGAGTAGAAGAATTATTCACTGTTGGAAAAAACATTCAGGAAGATTTGTTTAGCCCAGAATATTTAGACAAAATCAACGCAATTCCGCTTCCAAATACAAAAATAAAAATCTTAGAACAACTTTTAAAACAAATGATAGATGATTACAAAAAAACAAACAAAGTAAAAGCTGTTGAATTTTCAGAACGTTTGCAAAAAGTTGTTGATTTATATAACAGTCGCCACGATGATTTTTCTACTCAAGTTCTAGATGAAGTTACAAAACAGTTAAATGATTTATTTTATCAAATTCAAACTGACAAAGAAAAATTCAAAGAACTTGGAATTAGTTTTGAAGAAAAAGCCTTTTACGATATTTTAGTTTCTTGTGCCAAAAAGTTTCATTTTGAAAATCAATATCCAGATGAGAAAATGAAAAATCTTGCAAAAAAAGTAAAAGAACTTGTAGATGATAAAACTCGCTACACAGACTGGGACGTAAGAATCGACGTAAAAGCAGAATTTGAAGCAGATTTAATGATTTTATTAGACGAAAACGGATATCCACCTGTTCCAAGAAACGAAGTTTACAATGAAGTTTTTGAACAAGCAGAGAACTTCAAAAAGTACAATAATCAATAACTCTTCACTTTAAATTTCAACTTTATGTCAAGAATTTTTAATTTTTTCGGCAAAAAAAGTAAAATTTGATGCAATTAATTTTTGCTTGTTGTAAATAACTAGTGATGATAAAACTTTTAGATTTTTTTTTTGCGATTGCCTCTAAAGTATCGTTTTTTGAGTAAATTTCGCTGTGATTATTTTTGATTAGAATATAGTATCCCTATATATTTTTCTAAAAAATGAGAAAAATAAAAATGTATTAGAGAGAAAAAAATTAAGCTCCTTTTTGGAAAAAATCTAATTCTTTGTATACTTCTCTATATTTTGGTTTTGTGTTTTTTAGGAAAAATTCTTCTATAAGGTCTTTCCAAACTTCAGGCATAGTTCCTGATGTATCTGTTTCTAGTAGTTCAACTTTATAATGTTTTTCAGATTTTCCGATTCACACCATAATCCACCACGAATAGACATACAGATTTTAACTTTTTGATTTGCAAGTTCCTTGCAATAAAATCTGTATCCTTTTAAATTAAATACTCCACCTTTATCAATTTTTCCGATTGTTGATATTTTCAAATATTGATTTACTTTTTCCATGTCTGCTTTGACAAATGCGGAGCTTTCTTTATCTTTTGCTTCGTATCCGTCAATTCTAGCCTCGTAAACAAATGTAAGAAAACAAGATACACTTCTTTCCGAGGTGAAAAAAATGAAAGCATTGCTAACACAATCGGAAAAAGAGATACTTTTTAAGGAATTTGAAGAATCTGGGAAAACTTACGCACAATTTTCAGCGAAATAGAATTTCGTCTAGATGATGAATAATGTGCTACAATTTTAAAATATCTTTTAATTCTTCCCAACTAAGACCTTTTTTTAGTTTGGGAGAGTTATCAAGAAATACTGCATATTCATTTTGACGAATAAGACTTTCTACAGAATTTCGCGGAAATTTAGAAAGAGTTGTGTCATAAAAATTTGTATGATATTCATAATGTGATTCAAATTCAAAATCTTTCCATTTTTCATCAAGCTCAGATTGAGAAAGAATATCTATAATTTCAAATTGCTCAAGTTCTTTTTCTTTGACATTCCAATTTTCTTTTAACAAATTTACTGCTTCAATATCTGATTTTGGAGCACTGTATCCAAATATTGTAAAAATATATGCATTCTTTAATTTTTGTGAAAATTGACGCCAAAAGCTATAAATAAGAGGATTTGAATTGTACTTTTTATTTTTAATTGGATACAATAGAGGAACTGATGTATATCTATTTTTGCAAATAGGGCACTTACCATGATACGCCCCAAATCTAAAATCTTTTTCACAATAACCAATAAACACATTTCCATGTAAATAATAAATTTCTGGAAGGTCTTTTGTTATTTCTTTTACTCGTAAATATGCTTGAATTAAAAGTGGATCCCAATTAAAAGTTGCTATACAATCTTTATGAGTTAAATATAAAATTAACATATCATAAATTGTTGGTTCATCAGGGATAAACATATCAAAATAGTAATCTTCAATAGCAACTTCTAATCTACTTCTTAATTCTTCGTATTCATTTTTTTCATATAAGTCAGAATAGATATCCTCTAAATTATTTGAAGTTGGGCTATAATTATATTCTCTGAAAATTTCGTCAAAACCAAGTTCTTGAATAAAGTTATTCATAACACTAGTTTTTTTACCATTCTTATCGATGCCATTAAACTCATTTAAAACAGCAACAGAAGAACCTGCTCCAAGTAACACAACATGAGGTCTATTTTCTTTTTTCATACTTATAAATCTACAAAGAAATATTTAAATTGCAAAATAAAATTAAACTATTAAACTTTATAGATAAAATATTCGTTCCTATGATACAATAAATTATGAGTAAACTAAAATTATCCATAGATGAACAAATTAAGCATTTAAAGAAAAAAGGCATATCTTTTAATCAAGTTTCGGAAAAAATTGCAAAAGAATTTTTAGAATATCATTCTTATTTTTTCAAAATTAAATCATATTGTAAATGTTTCAGAAAATACACAAGTCCAACTCATTCTAAGTTTAATCAATATATATCATTAGATTTTAATCAACTTATTGTATTTTCCAAAATTGATATGTTATTTCGTCAATGCTTACTTTCAATCACATTAGATATAGAACATTCATTAAAAGTTAAATTAAATAAGTCCATTTCAGATGATGATTTAGGAGAAATTGTCAATTGTTGTGGATTGAAGTTTGAATCGGCATAAGTTTTAAGCA
>SAMEA104315430__coassemble_183_pt1 | contig 33178 bp, 24 predicted proteins | sample SAMEA104315430__metabat2_low_PE_026 | metagenome-assembled genome bin SAMEA104315430 (sample SAMEA104315430) | gut metagenome | biome: Monkey gut; feature: monkey-associated habitat; material: faeces | place: China | collected 2013 | reverse complement strand
TTAGGGTTTGTATTAAACCCTAAATAAGAGAGTTTCGAAAGAAACTCTAAGTTAAATCAAATGGCGCAATTATAGCCATTTGATTTAAACGTTGATAAAAAGAATGTAATACAAAAAATAAAAAAAACAGCAAAAAAAGGTTTTTCTTGAGTTACATTCATTTCGCCATAAAAGTTATTTTTCAATAACTTTTACCAGTATATACTGGTAAAAAAAAATAAAAAAATTGATGCTTTTTTTTTACTGAGTATGAGATGACTTATTGTAAATGAGGTTTGTTTCCGTTTGTATTGTTCAAAATGCGTGAGCGCTGTGAAGTGCGCGAAGCGGCCACCGCAACGGAACGGAACAGACTTTGTGAAGGTATGTCCCCTCTTGTACAGGGATTCAATGTTGCAGGTTCCATGTATTTTACATCGATAAACTGCCCGAAACAGTCAGCGGTAATAGCCTTCCTGCGCGGCATTTTTATCCTGCTCATTACGATTTTCGTTTTTCCATCATTATGGGGCATGGACGGAATCTGGCTCACATCGCCTGTTACAGAAATCATAACGCTGGCAGCAACAGTGTTTTTCTGCATAAAATCCGATAAACTGATGAAAAAAGAATAATAAGCTGAAAAGCGATTTTATTTTAATTTTTTATATTTTGGGTGGCTTTTGGTTGGTTTTATTCCATCGACTTCATATTCTCCGACTTCTTTTCCTTTAATTTCTCTCAAAAACAAAAAATACAGAATCAGGAACAAAACCAACCAAAAACAGGCTTTGCGCACTTCGCCGACTAACCGCGGCTCATCCGTCGTAAAAACTTCGTTTTTACTTCCCAAGTTTTGTAAGCAAAACTTGCTACGCTACGCTTCGGGACTGCCTTCGGCAGGTGCTCCAATCCTTGCCACGTTTTAAAAAATCAAAAATTCTGAATTGAACCAAGAAAAATATATTTTCAGGTAAAAAAGTAGCTGAACTGTCATTTTTTTGATTATAATTGATATTGAAATTATTTAAAAAATTATGTATAATATCCGATTAATATATTTTTTATTTTTTTTGGAGAACCTATGGCTTACATTTTTGATGAACCTTCACACACATTTGATGAGTATCTGTTAGTTCCTGGCTACACTGGTCCAGATTGTATTCCTGCGAATGTTTCTTTGCAGACTCCTGTAGTTCGTTATAACAAAAAAGCTGGCGAAAAATGTCCTTTGATGATGAACATTCCTATGACTTCAGCTGTTATGCAGGCCGTTTCTGATGATAAGCTTGCAGTTGCTTTGGCAAAAGAAGGTGGAATTTCTTTTATTTATGGTTCTCAGACTATAGAAAATCAGGCTGCAATGGTAGCACGTGTAAAAGCTTATAAAGCTGGATTTGTTACTTCTGACACAAATATAAAACCTGAACAGACTTTGGCAGAACTCGTTTCAGCTATTGAAAAAACAGGTCATTCTACAGTTGCAGTTACAGAAGATGGAACTGCAAATGGTAAACTTGTAGGAATTATAACAGATAGAGATTTTCGCATTACTCACTGTCCTGATGGTGCAAAAGTAAAAGATTATATGACACCTCTTTCATCACTTGTAATGGGACATGAAGGAATTACTTTGGAAGAAGCAAACGAAATTATCTGGCAGAAAAAAGTAAATCAGCTTCCAGTTATTGATAAAAATGGTCACCTTTTAAGTTTAATTTTTAGAAAAGATGCAGCAAGTCATCAAGAACATCCTCTTGAGCTTTTGGACAGTCAGAAACGTTATATTGTTGGTGCTGGAATCAATACTCGCGATTATATGGAAAGAGTTCCTGCTTTGCTTGCCGCTGGAGTTGATGTAATGACACTTGATTCATCTGAAGGTTTTACTGAATGGCAGAAGAGAGCTTTGCATGATATTCATGAAAAATGGCCTGAAGCAAAAATTGGTGCTGGAAACGTAGTTGATGCCGATGGATTTAACTTTTTGGCAGATGCTGGTGCTGACTTTGTCAAAATTGGAATTGGCGGCGGTTCTATTTGTATCACTCGTGAACAAAAAGGAATTGGTCGCGGACAGGCAACTGCTACTATCGAAGTTGCAAAAGCTCGTGATGCATATTACGAAAAAACTGGCATTTACATTCCGATTTGTTCTGACGGTGGTATTGTTTATGATCATCATGTTACACTTGCTCTCGCTATGGGAGCAGATTTTGTAATGCTTGGACGTTATTTTGCTCGTTTTGATGAATCTCCAACAAATAAACTGATTGTAAATGGAAATTATGTAAAAGAGTATTGGGGCGAAGGTTCAAACCGTGCTCGTAACTGGCAGCGATATGATCTTGGTGGAAAAAAAGGTATGGCTTTTGAAGAGGGTGTTGATTCTTATGTTCCTTATGCCGGTTCTTTGCACGACAATGTTACTCTTACAACAAGCAAAGTTATTCATGCAATGTGTAATTGTGGTGCCGTTACAATTCCAGAACTTCAAAAGGTTGCAAAAATTACGATGGTCAGTCCTGCTTCTATAAGGGAAGGTGGAGCTCATGATGTAATCGTAAAAAATACAGTAAAAGCTAACTAATATAAAAATAATTTATACAAAAAAACAGGCTTTTGAGAAATGTTATATTTTGTAAAGCCTGTTTTTTTTATTTAAAGTTTACTTCAAACTTAAAAAAAGTTTATTCATTATCTTCTTTTTCATTTTCTACAAGAACTGTTTTTGCAGTAACTTCAACTTTTTTATCATAACAGGAGAATATTTTTTCAACATTTTCTTTTCTCATTTTTGGAGATAAAAGACTTACTATTGGAACGATTATCAATCCTCCAATCATTGCAAATGCACCGCAATTTATAGGATTCATAAATTTTATGAATATATTTAGGACTGTTATGCCAACTCCAAAAATAAAACTTGCCCAAACTGCTGCTTTCGTTGTTTTTTTCCAGAAAAGTCCGTACAAAAATGGTGATAAAAAGGCACCAGCCAAAGCTCCCCATGAAATTCCCATAAGTTGAGCAATAAAAGTAGGAGGATTCAGTGCTATTACAACTGAAATCACTATAAAGAATAAAACAAGAATTCTCATTGTTAGAAGAGTTTTTTTATCATCAATATTTTTGCAGATTGTTTCTTTTAATACATCGAGGGTTAAAGTAGAGCTGGAAGTCAAAACAAGCGAAGATAAAGTTGACATGGAAGCAGAAAGTACTAGCACAACTACAATTCCAATCAAAATGTCTGGAAGTGTAGAAAGCATTTGAGGAATTATATTATCATATAAGAGAGCACCTGTCATTTCTCCACCTTTGTGAATTGCGGGTGTGTTGAAAAGTCTTCCAAAACCTCCAAGAAAATAACATCCACCTGAGATTATTACTGCAAAGAAAGTTGAAACTATTGTTCCTGTTTTAACGGCTTTTTCACTTTTGATTGCGTAAAATTTTCCTACCATTTGTGGAAGTCCCCAAGTTCCCAAAGAAGTTAAAATCACTACACCAAGAAGGTTTATGGGATCAGGTCCAAAAAATGATACAAATGGACCTGTCATATTTTGTAAAGCTGGCGTTGTATTCTGCGGATCTACTGGAATTGTGGAAAGTTTTTGTATTGCTGACAAAAATCCGCCTTGTCCTTTTAATACTGCGATGATTACAGCACAAATACCGCCTAGCATGATGATTCCCTGAATAAAGTCGTTTATTGCGGTAGCCATATATCCGCCAAGTATAACGTAAACAGCTGTGAGTACTGCCATTGCTATTACGCACCAACGATAGTCAATATTGAATGCAAGTCCAAAAAGCGTTGAAAGTCCTTTATAGACTGATGCTGTATATGGAATCAAAAAAACAAATGCAATAGCAGAAGCCGAAATTCTTAATGATTTACTTTCATATCGTTTTCCAAAAAACTCAGGCATTGTTTTTGCATCAAGGTGATGTGTCATTACACGTGTTCTTCTTCCCATAATAGCCCATGCTAAAAGAGAGCCTATAAAGGCATTGCCAAGTCCTACCCATGTAGATGAAAGTCCGTATTTCCAGCCGAACTGTCCAGCGTAACCTATAAAAACTACTGCTGAAAAATAAGAAGTTCCATAAGCAAACGCTGTAAGCCATGGACCTACACTTCTGCCACCCAAAACAAATCCGTTGATATCTGTTGCCTGTCGTATTGCAATTAATCCTACTGCAATCATTACGGCAAAAAAGATAATTAATAAAGAGATTTTTAAAAACATTTTGTATGCTCCCAACACATATTTAAACTAAAATAATATAGAATGAATAATTATAAATTACGACTATTAATTTTGTCAAACAGAAACGGTTTTAGTGCAAATCGGTTTTAGTACATTGTTCAAACTCCTGTTTTTTGCTATAATGTAAGATTATGGAAGATAAAATTTTTATAAAAGGTGCTCGTGAACATAATCTTAAGAATGTTGATGTTACACTTCCGAGAAATAAACTTGTTGTGATTTCAGGGCTCTCAGGTTCAGGAAAATCATCTTTAGCTTTTGATACTCTTTTTGCAGAAGGACAGCGCCGTTATATGGAAAGTTTGTCTTCTTATGCAAGACAATTTTTGGGCAGAATGGACAAACCTGATGTTGATTCCATTGAAGGATTATCTCCTGCCATTTCTATAGAACAAAAATCTACAAACAAAAATCCGCGTTCAACTGTCGGAACAATTACTGAGATTTATGATTTTTACAGACTTTTGTTTGCCAGAGCTGGACACGCTCATTGTCCAAATTGTGGCAGGGAAATTCGTGAACAGTCAATAGACCAGATTATTGATACAGTAATGGAATGGCCAGATGGCACAAAAATGCAGATTTTATCTCCAGTTATTCGTGGAAAAAAAGGTGAACATCAAAAAATCATTGAAGATGCCAAAAAATCTGGTTTTATTCGTGCCAGAATTGACGGCGTTATGACAGATTTGGATGATTCTATAAAACTTGACAAACAAAAAAAGCATACAATTGAAATTGTTGTTGACAGAATAAAAAAAAGTGATGAAATTCGTTCGCGCCTTGCTGATTCAATTGAAATTGCTCTGAAAAATGCTAATGGCATTGTAGTTATTGTCCGAAAAGATGAAAACTCAGATACTGAACAGGAAATCTTTTTCAGCCAGAAAAATGCTTGTCCGGATTGTGGAATTTCCATTCCAGAACTTCAACCACGTCTTTTTTCTTTTAACAATCCTTTTGGCGCTTGTCCTGAATGTACGGGGCTTGGTGAAAAAATGGAATGGGATTTTGAAAAAATTTTGCCAGATAAATCATTAAGTTTTAATCAAAAAGCTTTTCCTTTTTATAATCCTGAATCTTCATGGAATAAATCTTTTTTCAAGGCTGTTTCTGATGAAGCAGGTTTTTCACTTGATACTCCAATAAAAGATTTGACAAAAGAACAGTTTGATTATTTATGGAATGGAGATTCTGAAAAAAAACTTCACTGGGTTTACGAAAAACAAAGTGGGGAAGGTTATTCAAGTTACGACAGACCTTGGAACGGCATTATCAGCGATATGAAACGTCGATATAATGAGTCATGGAGTGATGCGCAGCGAACTGGCATTGAAGAAAAATTTATGACAGTGAATGAATGCAGTTGTTGTCACGGTCAAAGATTGCGTAAAGAAGCGCTTGGCGTTACTGTCGGCGGTAAAAATATTCACCAGCTTTGTCTTCTTTCTGTTTCCGATTCAATTGCTTTTTTCAATGAATTACAGCTTTCAGAAAGCGAAAGTCAGATTGCTTCTGGAATTGTAAAAGAAATACGTTCAAGACTTACTTTTTTGCAGAATGTAGGGCTTGACTATCTGACAATGGAACGTGCTGCAGAAACTTTGTCTGGTGGAGAAGCTCAGCGAATTCGTCTTGCAACACAAATTGGTTCTGCTTTGTGTGGCGTAATGTACATTCTGGATGAACCTAGCATTGGTCTGCATCAAAGGGATAATCAAAAACTTATCGATACGCTTATAAATTTACGTGATAACGGAAATTCTGTGATTGTCGTTGAGCATGATGAACAGACATTGCGCACAGCCGATTATCTTATTGATATGGGACCTGGTGCTGGTGTAAATGGTGGAAAAGTTGTTGCCTGCGGAACTCCTGATGAAGTTGCAAAAGTGCAGGAAAGTCTTACTGGACAATATCTTGCTGGAACTTTAAAAATGGATATTCCTCTTGAACGAAGAAAAGGAAACGGTAAATTTTTGAAAATAAATGGTGCTGTGGAGCATAATCTGAAAAATGTCAGCATTGAAATTCCACTTGGTTGCTTTACTTGCATAACTGGTGTTTCGGGTTCAGGAAAATCAACACTTATGAGCGATATTTTGTATCCTGCTGTGAGCAATAAACTTATGAGAACTAATTATCCTGTCGGCAAGTGTGAGAGTGTTGAAGGAACCGAAGCATTGGATAAAGTTATAAATATTGATCAAAGTCCAATTGGACGCACGCCAAGGTCAAATCCTGCAACTTATGTTGGAGTTTTTGATGCCATCCGTGATTTGTATGCAAGTCTTCCAGAAAGTAAAGCTCGCGGTTATCAGAAAGGTCGTTTCAGTTTTAATGTAAAAGGCGGTCGATGTGAAGCCTGTGGCGGTGCCGGTGAAAATATCATTGAAATGAACTTTTTGCCTGATGTTTACATTCAGTGTGAAGTTTGCGGTGGAAAAAGATTTAATAAAGAAACACTCGAAGTTGAATATAAGGGAAAATCTATCAATGATGTTTTGAATATGTCAATTGATGAAGCCTGCGATTTTTTTAGTTCAATACCTCATATTTACAGAAAACTAGCAACTCTTAAATCTGTGGGATTGGGATATATTACGCTTGGTCAAAATGCACTCACTTTGTCTGGTGGAGAAGCTCAACGTGTAAAACTTGCAAATGAGTTGGCTCGTCCTTCCACAAGCAAAACTTTGTATATTCTTGATGAACCTACAACAGGTCTTCATTTTGCTGATGTAAAACTTTTGATGGAAGTAATTCAGCGTCTGGTGGAACAGGGAAATTCAGTAGTTATGATTGAACATAATCTTGATGTCATCTGTCAAGCTGATTATATTATTGATTTGGGACCAGAGGGCGGCTTTAGAGGCGGAACAATTATTGCAAAAGGTACACCGGAACAAGTAGCAGCTGTGGAACAAAGTTATACAGGAAAATTTATAAAAGAAATGCTCGAAAAAAACAGATAAAATTGAACTGAGGCTTTGATTGAAACTTTTTATATTTAATAGAAGAAAAAAACAAAAAATGAAATATTTTTCTCATCTGATAAAAAAAATTTTTTTTCTTCTATTAATAATGTTTAATTTTGGTTTTTTTGGACAAAAAAATGTACTTTATGCTCAACAAACCGAAATTACAACTATAACAATAAAAAATGCACGACAAACTTCTTATAAAAAAAGCGAAGAAACTGGAAATGATTTAATTATGCTTGAAGGCTCTGTTGAACTGTCTGTTCAAAAAGGTGAAACTACATCTGTAATCAGTGCTGATAACATAACTTATGACAGAAAAACAGAAATGCTTTATGCTCAGGGAAATGTGCAGATTACAACAAAATCTTCGTCTTCCGGCGATGAAACGACTTATGCTTCATCACTTTTGCTCAATACTTCCACTCTTGAAGGAATTTTTGATGGAGGAAAAGTTGTTCAAACTCAATCAGATGCTTTGAATTTGCCTTCTGGTTCAACAATGATTGTTTTTTCCGATTTGTTTGGAAAAGGCAGCCAAAATACGATTGCTTTTAAAAATTCTTCTTTAACATTTTGTGATGATGAAAATCCTCACTGGAAAATTGATGCGACGCGAACATTTTTGTTGCCGGGTGGAGAATTTGCCTTTTTTAATGCACTTTTATACGTCGGTTCTATTCCAGTTTTATATTTGCCGGCATTTTATTATCCAAAGGACGAACTGATTTTTAATCCTGTTTTTTCAACGAGAAAACGTGAAGGATATGCTATCCAGACTACAACTTATGTATGGGGGCGCAAACCTCTTGATTCATCATCATCCTCCTCGTCATCTTCCAGTTCATCTGATTCTTCAACTTCTACATCTAGTGAAGCTTTGAAAGGTCTGTACAATTTTGTGCGCCCATCAACTTTAAAAGAACAGAAACTTGAAGGATTGATTTTGCATAATCTTGATGAAGACTACAAAGGAGATTCTTCTCAATATATAAAAATTCTTGCAGACTGGTACACAAATCTTGGAGGATTAGTAGGATTTGATATTAATCTCAATCCAAAAAATGATTACATTTCAAAATTTGCACTTTCTTTTGATTTGGGAATCAGTAAAACAATTTATAAAGACGAACTTGGAAATTATTATTCATTGTTAGATAAAAATAACAAGGAATGTTGGGACAAATCAAATTTTATGGGTATAAATATTCCATTTAGATTTAGCGGTAAACTTGAGTTTAATTTAGCAAAACCTTTTTCATTGTCGATTTCATTTCCTGTTTATTCAGATCCTTATTATGGTTATGATTTTAAAACTTATCGAAGTGAAAATATGGACTGGATTTCATATTTTTTGGATTCTACCAAAAATCAGAATGAAGAAATAACTATCTCAGAAGTTTCTTCATTTACATGGCAGCTTAATGGTTCATATTCTCCAAAATTACCTGATTTCATAAAACCATATATTTCAAGTGTGTCTATGTCTCTAAAATCATCTGTAAATTTTTCAACAAAACAGGCACTGTTTGAAGAAACTATTGATGGTGAAAAGGTATATTATTATGATAATGAATTATATTCTGAAGTTTGGACAAAAAATACACCTGAGCGAAAATTCTATTATCCTTCATATGTAAATCCAGCTAATGTTAACTTTTCAATGAGCGGAACTTTGTTTTCATGGCCAATTCCTGCAAAATCCTCAAATACTCAAAAAGTTACATTTCCAATATCATTGAATAAACCTGACGAACTAAAAACTCAATCGCAAATAGAAAAGGAAATTGAAGAAAAACAGAAAAAAGAAGAAGCTGAACTTGCTGAAAATAATCAAAATGTAGATAAAAATGAAAAATCTGATTCCATAAAGGAAGAAAATAATAAAGATAATAAAAAAGAGGATAAGACTGTTGAAGATTTTACATATTCAATTCCTCAATTGACATTTAAGCCTGTAGCTCCAGTGATTAATGAAGGAATCAATCTAAAAATTTCTTATTCTGCTTCTGCAAACTATACATCTCAGCTTTCTTATGCATCAACAAATCTGAAGAATTCTGAAGATTTTAAATGGAATAACATCCGTGCATTTTTGTATACTTTAAAAACACCAGTGAATCTTAATAGCGATTTTTCGTATGGAAATAATTTCGTAAAACTTACCAACGGAATTTCTTATTCTCCTGTTTGGCAAGACCATCCTTTTATATTGGATGATATAAAAAATGGTGGATATACTGAAAAAGAAATAAAAAATATGAATTTGGCTGATAAAAATGCAACAGCTCAAGATATTATTAATACAAACAGAATTTCTATTAATCCGTTTACATATTTTGATATTTTCAGTGATTCACAAATTTCATGGAATTCGTCAATTAAGCTATTTAGGAGAAAATTTGTTGTAACAGAAGATAATGAAGAATGGGAAAATAAGTATTTAGATTTTGATGATGACACTTGTGTTACTGTGAATTCATTATCTGCTGTTTTAAGTGCAAAAGAATTCGATAAAAAATTTGGTCAGTCTGTAACATTTACAGCGATTATGCCGCCATTATTAAAACAATATAATTTAAATTTTGGACTTACATTTCCTTATGTAAGTTTTTCACTTTCTACTGGTTTGCAACAGAAAACAAAAGATGAAAATGTACCCGAAGATGAAAAGTGGAAAAAAAGCCCTGTAAATGAATCAGTTACAATTTCATTTCCTTTTTTCTCAAACAACTTAAACTTTACACAAAGTTATTCATATAATCTGGAAGAAGAGCATCATGAGAATTTAAAATTTTCTCTTTCGTGGAATGGAATATCCATTTCTTTTTTGAATTCGTATTCCACACAATTTGAATTAGACAGAAATTCAGGTTGGATTCCTAAAACAGAAAAAGAATTTAAGCCATACAGCCTGTCTTTTTCATATACTCCACCTTCAAAAACTTTTTACAGATGGTTTAACAGAATTTCAGTTGCACCAAGTTTAAATACAAGTATTGTTTATGACTTTTTGCGTCCTACAAACAGTTATTTTATATTTTCACCTTCAATCACATTTAAATTGCATAAATTCATGGATTTAACATTTTCTTCAACATCCAGAAATTCTGTTTTGTATTGGTATTTTCATAATGAACCCGGGGATTTTTACAATGAAGGTGGTTTTTTTCCGATTAATATGTTTGTAGATTTGTTTAATTCTTTCCGTTTTGATAAAAATTCTCTTCGTGAACAATCTGGATTTAAACTTAAATCTTTAAATATGACGCTTTCTCACGATTTGCATGACTGGAAACTTAATATGACTCTCAAAATAGAACCGCGTGTTATTACAGAAAACGGAAGAAAAAGATACGATTTTAGTCCTTATTTTACAATTGGTGTAGTATGGAGCCCAATGGAAAGCATAAAAACAACAGTTACAGATAAATACGGAGAATGGAAACTGGAGTAATTTGCTATAAAAATAATATAAAAATGTTAAAAATTGTTAAAAAATTGTCAAAACTGTTTTTTTTATATATAATTAAATGAAATATGAATGAATTCACAATTGTCGTTCCAGATAATGACGTGCTTTTTTGTTTATGTGGAATGAATGACAAAAATTTAAAACTCATTGAAGAACATCTAGGTGTGCCTGTCTTTACAAAAGGAAATGAACTTTCAATTAATAATGAAAATCCAGAAATCTGTCAGAAATTTAAGTTTATTATCGATAGAGTTATTGATGAAATTCGTAATGCAGATGATTATTCAACAAAAGACGCTCAGGATATAATTCTTACAGTTTTAAATGCACAGAAAAAAGTTGATGTCAATCAAATGTCCATTTTGATTCCTGGTGCAATAAAAAAAGTTTATCCACGCACACAAGGTCAGGCGGAATATATTTCACTTTTACAGACAAAAGATATGGTGTTTTGCACAGGTGCAGCTGGAAGTGGAAAAACATTTCTTGCTGTATGTGAAGCATTAAAACTTCTTCTGAATCACAAAAAAAATAAACTTATAATTACACGTCCTGTTGTGGAAGCTGGAGAAAGTCTTGGTTTTTTACCTGGTGATTTGGAAGATAAAATCGATCCTTATTTGCGTCCTTTAAAAGACGCTATGGAAAGTGTGCTTCCAATCGAAACTGTAAAACACCTTTTTGAAATTGGAATTGTGGAAGTTGCACCATTGGCATACATGCGTGGTAGAACTTTAAACAATTGTGTTGTAATATTAGATGAGGCTCAGAATGCAACCTGTGCGCAGATGAAAATGTTTCTCACGAGAATGGGCGAGAACACAAAAGTATTTGTATCAGGAGATCCGTCGCAAATAGATTTGCCCAAAAAAAATAATTCTGGTCTTACTGCAGCTATTAATATATTATATAATATAGAAGAAATTGGATTTATTGGTCTTACGGCAAATGATGTTGTAAGAAATAACCTTGTAAAAAAAATTGTAAAGGCTTATGAAAATGAAAAACAAAATGACTAAAGCGGATAGATTTAATTCTGAAAGAGTTGAAAATGAAGGAAAAAATTCGGTTTCACAGTTTTTTCATTCATGTGGATTATACATTCATAAAAATTATGCATTTTTGATTCTTTTTTTTATGGGACTTTTTGGTGTTTCTGCCATCAATTTTATGAAAATTACAACCGTTCAGACAGTTGCAAATTTTTCAATTTCTGATTTTGAAATTGGACAGATTTCTGATAGAACTATAATTGCTGACCGTTCACTTTCTCCTGATGAGCTTGATCCTGTGGGAATAACAAAAGGTGAAAAAATCATTAAAAAAGGTTTTCCTATTACAGAAGAAAGTTATGCAAAATTAAAAAAAATGGCTGCATCACCTTTGTATATTGATTACAGAGCGTTTGCAAATAGTGAACTTTATATATTCCTGCTTGCAATCATGTGGTATCTTCTTTTTTCATTTGTAGATTTTGGCAGAAAAGTTTTGTTTAAAGAATGTCTGCTTCATGTAATTCTTTTTGCGATTGTTTATTTTGTTACTGCTTTTGGCGGCAAACTTTCTCTTTTTTCTTCTGCATACAGCATCTGCATAATTATTCCGACATCAATTTGCATCATGCTTGTGACTATTCTGTATGGAAACTTGTCAGCAGTGCTTTTGTCATTTATTATTTCGCTTGGGGTTTTGAATGCAAGCGGATGGCAGATTCCTTCATGTTTGTTTACGCTGGCATGTGCATTGTCATCGACTGTAATCGTCAGAAAAATCGAAAGAAGAATTGACCTTGTTGTTGCCGGCATAATCATGGCTTTGTTTGAAGTCGTGTTTATTTTATTGCTTCAGGTGATTTTTAACGAAGTAATTTCTGACATTGCACCTTTGCTTTTTGGTCTGGCAATCAATGGTTTTATTTCAGGCATTTTTACTTTAGGACTTTTGACACCGCTTGAAACTATATTAAATACAGCCAGTGTTTTTAGACTTATGGATTTGAGTGATAACAATACTCCAATTTTTAAACAGATGCAAATTCAGGCAAATGGAACTTACAATCATTCTATGATGGTAGCGCAACTTGCCGAAAGTGCTTGCAGGGAAATAAATGCAAATCCAATTTTGGCGCGGGTAGGCGGATATTATCACGATATTGGCAAAATTGAACAGAGTGAATATTTTGTGGAAAACCAATTAAATATGCAGAATAAGCATGATGATATAAATCCTACTCTTTCTGCCAGTGTAATCAAAAGTCATGTCAGAAAAGGAATTGAAAAAGGGCATCAGCTTCATCTTCCACAGGCTGTTATTGATATAATTGCAGAGCATCACGGAAACAGCATTATTACTTATTTCTATAATGAAGCTACAAAAAAGGATTCTACTTTGAGCCCGGAAGATTTTGCATATCCTGGAAATCCTCCTTCTTCAAAAGAATCTGGTGTTGTAATGCTTGCCGATATAGTTGAAGCAGCGTGTCATACTTTGGACAATCCAACTTCCGGCCGCCTGGAAAAATTCATTTCAAATTTAATAAGCCAGAAAATTGAACACGGTCAGCTGGATAACTGTGAACTTACTTTCAGCGATATTGCAAAAATCAAGAATTCATTTGTGAATCTTTTGACAGGATATTATCACAACAGAATAAAATATCAAAACCAGCAGGACCCTGATTCTCAAACTCAGACAAAAAAAGAAAATAATGGGGATGAAAAAAATGACTGAAAAAAACAGAGTCTTTGTTAATATGCAGGAAAATCTTGAGCAGCCTCAGTGGTTTGATAGCGTTGAGGGTTTTGCACAGAAAGTTCTGAAAATGCTGGAGTTTTCTAATCAGGAAATTTCCATTCTTTTTTGCAATGATGAGTACATGCAGAATCTGAATAATAATTATCGTGGCATTGACAGCACAACAGATGTTCTTTCTTTTGAAAATGATATGGAATATGAGGATGAAGAAGGAAAATGGAAATGCGTTGGCGATATTGTAATCAGTTTGGAAACTTTACCTATAAATTCTGATTATTTTGACGAAAATAATAATAATGAATTAAAACGACTTTTAGTTCACGGAATTTTACACTTAAACGGTATGGATCATGGAGATGAACATATTGAAAAAGGTGTTGCACCTGTTTGCGAAATGCTTAAAAAGCAGGAAAAAATACTGGAATTATTAAAGGAAGAAAAAATAATAAAATGAATTTTTTTAAACACAAAAAAAAGCAGCAGTCAGAAATTGATGCACAGGTTCTTCAGCAGGAAATTTTGAATGAAGAAAAAAAAGATATGATTCAAGGCGTTGAAGATTTGTCAAAAACTTCTGTAAAAGAAGTTATGATTCCAAGAATTGACGTAGACTTTATCAGTTCAGATACAAAAAAAGATGAACTTTTTAAAAAACTTGTTTCAAGCGGACATTCTCGTTTCCCGGTTTACACAGAATCCATCGATAATGTAATTGGCGTTTTGTATGTAAAGGACATCATTAAATGCCTTGCAGAAAATCGTGAAATCAATTTGAAAGAAATTGCAAGAAAACCATATTTTGTTCCAGAAAGCAAGCGCATTGACTCACTTTTGCGCGAGTTCAAGCGTCATCATCTTCATATTGCGATTGCAATAGATGAATATGGCGGAATGTCAGGAATTGTCACAATGGAAGATATTATAGAAGAAATTGTTGGTGACATTCAGGATGAATTTGATAAAGAGCAGGAAGATATTCTGACAGTCAGCGAAAATGTATGGCTTTGTGATGCCCGCGTAAATCTGGATGATTTGAATGAATCAATAGAAGCTGATTTTCCTAACGAAGATTTTGACAGTCTTGGTGGTTTTGTCTTTGACTTGTTTGGAAAAGTTCCTGTAAAATATGAAAAGGCAACCTGGAAAAATTATGATTTTATTGTGCAGGATATTGAAGGTCACAGAATCAACGTTGTAAAAGTAGTAAAAAATATTGAAAAGGAAGAGGATGATGAATAAATTTTTACATGGAAAATTTTTTTTGACTGTTTTTTTGATATTCTCATTCTGCCTTTCGGCTCAGAGCAATTCGAAAAACAATGCAAAACAAAATCCTGTAAAAATTTACAATCAGGCTAATAATTATCTTGAAAATGAAGATTATTATACCGCTTCCCAGTATTTTTTAGAAGTTGTAAACTTAAATCCTGCGTACAGTGATGCTTGGTTTAATCTTGCTTTGTGCAGTTATCAGCTTGGTGAATTTGATTTGGCTTATTATTATCTTGAATCTGCTGAAAAATATGAAAAAAATAATTCAAAAGTGCAGAATCTAAAAGGAATGATTTTGCTTGCACTTGGAAAACTTGACGAAGCAAAAGAAATTTTTGAATCGGTGCTGAAGCAGTTTCCAAATGATGTAGATTCTCATTTTGGACTTGCAGAAATTGAACTTTTTGATGGAAAATATTCGGGTGCTGAAAATCAATATTCTGAAGCTTTAAAAAGACAGGGCACAAACAGAAAAGCGCTTTTATCTTTGGCTTTGATTTGTGCCCAAACTGGAAGATTTGAAATTGCTCGAAATTATCTAAATCAGGCTATGCAATATTATTCTGGTCAGGCAGAAGTTCATTATCTTGCTAGTATTATTTATATGATGCAGGGTGAGTTTGCAATGGCAGAAAAACATGCGAGAATTGCTGTTGAAATCAAAGGAAATTACGAAAAAGCCTACGAACTTTTAGCAAATGCAGTTTACAGCCAGAAACGCTATTCTGAAGTAATAGATTTGTGCGATTATCTGATATCAAAAAACAGAAATAATAGCATTGCCTGGTATCTAAAAGGCATTTCTTTGGAAAAAAGTGGAAACAAAGATGATGCGCTTGAAGTTTGGACGACAGGACTTTCTGTAAATCCACAAGATGAAATGATGCGAATGGTAACAGAACTTGTTTTAAAAGACATTCTCGCTTTTGATGATGAACGACGTTTTTCTTTTGCTCAGTATCACATCACAAATGCGCAGCAATATCAGTCAAGATATGATAATGTGGGAAGTTCTTATGAATATCAGCGGGCTTTGATGATAGATCCGTCAAATGAAATTGCAAGGCTTAATTATGCAGAAATTCTTGAAATGAACGGAATGTACGAAACCTATCTTTCGCAGCTTTTGTTTATAAAAGAGAACTCTAGTGGCAATCCCAGCAGTTCAATCGAAGATAAAATCGAAGCTTACAATTCACTTTTGGAAAACAGTCTTTCAAAAAAATGGAAAATTGAGCCTTTTTATCTTGATAAAATTAGATGGAATATTGCCATTTTTTATGAAGAAAATACGTCTTCGTTTATTCATGCTGATAGTGAACGTTTGACAGCTCTTGCTTGTTCTGATGTTTTTTCTGGAGTTGCAATTACGGCTGTAAAAACTCAGGTAAATCCTGTTTCTGGTTTTGGTGAAGCTTTTAAAAATGCACGCGCAAATGGGTATGATTATTTTGTGATTGTTTCTTTGAGTGAAAGTACACAGGATATGACTTTGCATTCAAAAATGTATTCTGCAAGAACTGGAATAGAAATTGCAAATGAAAAGTTTTTTGCAACAGGAAACAACCGTTTTTCAAAAGTTTTACGCCGTTTCAGAAATTCTATTTTGGAAAAATTGACTGTACGCGGAAAAATTCTTGCAAGAAATGGAAAAACTGTTTTAATTGATTTGGGAAAATCTGAAAATATCACAAAAGACGCTCAGTTTAAAATCGTGAAAAAAGGCGCTTTGAAAACTTCAGATACTGGCACAGGTCTTTTTTATAAGGATGATGATGTACTTGGCATTCTTACAGTCACGAATGCAGGCGAAGAAGTTTCAGAGGCACTTATCACAAATAACGGATTTTATGACAGAATTAATATTGATGATGAAGTTGTACTTGTGAACGTTCCCGACCAGAATAAAGAATCTGGTGTTGATACCGTTCCAAATTCTGATGAAAGCGGTAATCCTGTAGTAAACAATCAGGAACAATCGGAGAAAATCACAGATGAAATCAAAAGAGCTATAGAACGTCCTTCTATTTTGGAAATTTTACGAAGCATCCAATAAAAGATGATTATATTCAAAAGTTTTTAAAATAGGAAATTGAAATAATTTTTTTAAATTCTGTCAAGCGAAGAATTTATCCATTTTCTTGCCAATGTAGGATAAGCGTCTTGAACTTTCACGAATGATTTTACAGCTTTTTCGTATTCTCCAGTCAAATATTCACATTCACCGATGTAAAAATAAACTCTGTTTCTAGTGGAATCTTTTATGTTTGTTCCTGCCAGTTTGTTTAATTGTATGATTGATGCGTCATAATTTTTTTGAACAAAATACTGCTTTAGGATTTCAAACAAAAGATAATCATCACCACCATCTGGCGAAATCAAATCTTCTTCAAAAATATATGGTTTTAGAACAGGTTCTTTCTTTTTTGCTTTGTTTGTGAGAGTCTGTGCTGCAAATGCAGCTTCTTCTGATACAGTTGGTTCTGGTTGAAGCGAATTTTCAACAATATCAATGTATGGAAGCGGAGTTTCGCGCAGTGTTCCTTCATAATAAAGTTTTTCTGTTTCTTTTTTTTGAGGTTCTTTTTGCTGAGTATTTACGGAAATGTGAACACCTTTAACTGTTGAGTTAAACGAAAGTAAAATTAAATCATAAGGAACTGATGAATCTTTTGTTAATGCCAGAACACAATAAAAATAATCGTTGTAATCTTTTACTAAATCTGTATAACCTGAAAAATTTGAATTAATTTGCGCTATAGGTGTCATATTTTTTATCTGTGAGAATGACGCAATCTGCCTGGTATCTCTATAAATCAAAAAACTTGAAATTTCTTTTTCTGGATTTTCCGGCAGTGTCCAAAAAATGTTAATCTTATTACCTTTTCCAGCTTCTGCCTGAATGTCGCGGACAATCGGTTTTTCGGCAAATAATAATATAGAAGAAAAAAACAGTAAAACAATAATACCAAATGATTTTTTCATATTTTTCTATTTTATATGTAGAATTATGAAAAATCAAGTGGAGAGAAAGTGGATTATAGAAAGTTTAATGCACAGGTTTTCTTGAATTTATTATTCTATTTTGGTATTCTTATATTATGTTAGAAGAATTAAAATTACCGATTGAACAATTACGCGAAGATATTATGAATGTTTGGGGGCGTCTTTGACTCTGCTTCCATTGACAAAAGCATAAGTGAAAAAGAAAAACTTACCGAAGCTCCAGGTTTTTGGGATAATCACGAAGAAGCTGAAAAGGTGATGTCTCAAATCAGAAAACTTAAAAACAGAGTTGAACCTTGGAGAAAAATAATTTCTCAAATGGATGATCTTGAAGCGATGTATGAGCTTGCAGGAGAATCTGGTGAACAAAGCGATGAAGATGAAGTTCGCTCAATGTATGATGAAACTAAAAATCAGTTTGAAAAACTTAATATTTTAAATCTTTTAAGTGGTGAAGTTGATCAAAGTGATGCATTTTTGACTGTTCATGCAGGAGCAGGTGGAACAGAAGCTTGTGACTGGGCATTTATGCTCAGCAGAATGTATTTAAGATGGGCTGAACGTCATGGCTTTAAAACAGAAGTTATTGACGAACTTGAAGCAGAAGGCGGTCTAAAGTCCATAACAGTTCAAATTTCTGGTGACTATGTATATGGATATTTAAAAGGCGAAGGTGGAATCCACAGACTTGTGCGAATTTCTCCTTTTGATGCAAATGCCCGTCGTCATACATCGTTTGCTTCTGTTTATGTTTATCCAGTTTTGGACGATACGATAGAAGTTGATATTCGCCCAGAAGATTTACGTGTGGATACTTATCGTGCTGGAGGAAAAGGCGGTCAGCATGTTAATAAAACTGACTCTGCCGTGCGTTTTACTCATATTCCAACTGGAATTGTAGTTGCATGCCAGTCTGAACGAAGTCAACTTTATAACCGACAAGCTTGTATGAATATGCTCAGGGCAAGACTTTATGAGTATTATCGTGAACAGAAAGAGAAAGAAAATTCTAAATTCGCTGCTGAAAAAAAAGATATTTCATTTGGAAGTCAGATTCGTTCTTATGTTTTCTGTCCTTATACTATGGTAAAAGATCACAGAACAAAGTTTTCTACTGGAAATATTCAGGCTGTAATGGATGGCGAACTTGATGATTTTATGAACGCTTATCTTGTAGCAAAATGGAAAGGACTTCCTATGGATGACAGTGCAGAGGATGATGACGAATAAAAATCTTCCAAAAACAATTGTTTTTTTTCTATTTTTCTCTGTATTTCTACAAAATCTTTTTTGTGCTGAAAATGCAAAATGGACTATTGCAGCACAAAAATTTGATTTAGCAAAAGGGCAGAATGATTCTTCTATAAATAGAGCTCTTTCTGAAACGATTCCTATTTCCATTCTTGAAAAACTGAATAAAAATCTTGAACGTAATGTTTTGCCTGATGAAGTTTACAGCAGGAAAAGTAAAGAACTTTTAAAATCAAGGCAATCTTTGTTTCTTCAGCTTTCAAGTGCTTATCAAAAAAGAGATGCTTTATTTTTGGAAAATATTTCTCAAAAAGCTTTGGAAAAAAAAATAAAGGAAGAAGAAAAGAAAATTAAGGAAATACAAAAAAAGATTGATGATAATCTGCAGGAACAAAATGAACTTATTTTAAAAACAGAAACTCAGCTTGAGCAGATTAATAAAAATAATGTTTCCAAAAACTCGAATTCAGAATTTGAATTGTATAAAAATTTATTCACAAGTATTTTTAAAAATGAAAAAAGTTTAATTCAAAAGGAACAAATTGTTTTTTATCAGAATGATTATTCAGTTCTTTATGAACCGTCTGAAAAAACTAAAAAGTTGAATCCTCTGTCAAATGATTTTGCAGAGGAAATATTTTCTAAAAATATTAATACGCTGATGACTGGAACTATTACAAAATACGGAGATTATTTGAGTGTAAAAGTGGAAGTCATTTTATATCCGAATGCAAAAGTGATTGGTTCTTTTTTGGAAATCGGTTCCATTGATGATTTGGAATTCATAGCTTCAAGTCTTGCAAATCAGATTGTTCCATCCCTCACAAATTCCATGCCTGTAAAAGTGAATGTAAAAATCAATCCAGAAGAATTGCAGAACAATACAAAAATCTACATTGATGATGTCTTGTTTAAATCCAGCGAATCTTTTATTTTGGAATCAGGAGTTCATAATGTTCAGTTTGTGGCTGATAATTATCAGTCTGTTGGAACAGATTATTATTTTGAAGGAAATACACAATATTATATTGATGTAAAACTTAAAGAAAAAAAAGACGGACAAATTACACTGGCACTTGTAAAACCTGTTTTTGGAGAAATTTTTGTAAATGGTCAGTCAGTTGAAAAAGAAACTAACCGAAAAAGCAAAATTGTTATAAATGGGAATGAAATTTTAGGTGAATTCTTGAGTGAAGATGGGGAAAGTTCTTTTTTTTATATCCCTCAAAAACAGATTTTAGATGATAATTTTGTTTCGATTAATCCAAAACCTTTTGATAGGGAAAAATACATTGATACAAGACGAAAGTGGATGTACGGTTCTTACAGTCTGTTGATAGTTTCGTTAATTCCAACATTTATTTCTGCTGGTGAATTGAATAATGCGGTAAAACGTTACAATGATGGAATTTGGAATTATAATAAAGCAAAGCCATATGAGAATGTTTATACAATTTGTAGTTCTATTTCAATCGGATGCGGTGTTTTATTTGTTTTTGAGTTAATCAGATATTTTTATGCTGCAAATTCGGTTCTTCCGCAAAAAGCCAAAAATGTTCCTGAATCAAAACAGATTATTTTTAACCAGCCGTTTGAAAATCCATCTACAAAGGAATTTGAAAATAAAAATGACCAGATGAATGTGGATGTGAATCAAAATGAAGAACAATCAGAAAATGAAATTTCTGTTGGGCAGGAAAATAACAAAAATTTTGAAGAGAAAAAAATCGATGAGAATAATATTATTGAGGAAAACAAAAATCAAAATCGTGAAGATATAGAATATAAATAAAAAAAGGTGATAAAATGGGAAATAAATTTGCTGAAAAAATAAAAAATTTGTTTGGAAAAGGAAAAAAAATCAACGATGATTTTTATGATGAGTTGACAGATTTACTGGTTGAAGGTGATATCGGTGCAAAGGCATCGTATACAATTGTGGAAGAGCTGGAAACAATCTGTTCAAAAGAAAAAATAACCGTGCAGGAAGAAATTCTAAAAAAATTAAGGGATTTGCTTTTGCAGAATGTTAAGTCTGTAGATTTGCAGCCTGAAAAAGACAAACAAAATGTCTGGATGATTTTGGGTGTAAATGGAGTCGGAAAAACTACAAGTGTAGCAAAACTTGCCAATTATTATAAAAATCAAGGAATTGAAAATGTGATTTTGGCTAGCGCAGATACTTTTCGTGCTGCTGCAATTGAACAACTTGCAATGCATGGTGAAAAAATTGGAGTACGTGTAATAAGTCATCAGCATGGTTCAGACCCTTCAGCTGTAGTTTTTGATGCTGCCGATGCATTAAAATCAAAAGGACCTGGAATTGTTTTGGCTGACACAGCTGGTCGTCTTCATAATAAAGAAAATCTTGTTCGCGAACTGCAAAAAATCGATAAAATTTGTAAACAAAAAGCAGATGAAGGATGTTATAAAAAGATAATTGTTCTTGATGCAACAACAGGTCAGAATGCTTTGCGTCAGGCTGAAGTTTTTAATGAGACAGTTGGAGTGGATGCCGTTGTCTTGACAAAATATGATTCTACAGCAAAAGGTGGCATTGCAATAAGTGTAGGACGTGAGCTGAGTATTCCTGTTGCTTTTGTCTGTACTGGTGAAAAATATCAGGATATAAAACTGTTTGATGCCGAAACTTATATAAATGAATTTTTGGGTTTATAAAAACATTCCTCAAATAAAAAAAATGAGGACAAAAAACACAGTAAAAATTTTTCTCACAAGTTTGATTTTATTTATATGCTTTTTTGGTGCAGGTTGCAATAAAAAACAAAAGAGTGTAATCATTGAAAAAACAGAAATCACAGCTGAACAAAAAAAATTGAAAGAATATCTGTTTAAAAACATTTGTTCAATTTTGAATGACAAAAAAATTAAAAATGAAAATGATGGCTTTTTATATTTAAAAAAAATTTTGTCTTATCAATATTTTGATAAAGATGGATTTTTTTATTATTTTGAAAAATATTTTCCAGATTATATTTCAATTTATGAATGTTCAAGATTTTACAGCGAGAGTTTGGAGACTGCGGATTGGGTTGATTCTTTCATCATAAAAATAGAAGAAGAAAGAATTGCTGATGAAATTGCAAAAATGGAAACAGATGCATTGTCTGATTTGGAAAATTCCGAGCTTTCTGTGATTGAAGAAATTCTTGATGAACAAAATGAACAGATAGAAAAAGTTTTTTCAGATTCAGTTGAACAAAAAGAAATTTTTTCGAGAAATGGAAATCTGATTTTTATGGAATTTAATCAGGAAATATTTATTCCTAAAAAAACAGAAAACGGTTATGAAATTATTCACAGTCAAAACAATAATGTAACGCGGAATTTTTATAATCAAAAATTCCTTCTGGAATCGTCACAAAAGTGGGTGATTGAGCCTTTAAAAATTCAAGAAAATCAAAATCCAGTTTCAATTGAAAATTATTTTTATGATGATGAAACTTCTGCTGTTACTAAAACAGAAAAAATTACTTACGATGGAGACATTCAAAATCTGCAAATGATTTTATATGATGAAAAAAAGCAAATTTCACAAAAAAAAGAATATAAAATCATCGATGAAAAAAAATATTTAATACAACAAAATGATTTTAAATATGATGAAGAGGGAAATATCATTCAAAATGAAAAGAAAGAATACTATTATAATGAAGACTTTTCGGTTCTGAATGAACAGTTTTCTAGAAAATATGTTTACAAAATCAACGAAGAAAATCTTCCTCCTGATTTTGAATATTTTGAAAATGATGTTTTGAAAATGAGAAATAAATATTCGGTACAAAAGGGAAATTATACAAGTCAGGTTTTCTTTGAGGATGATTTTTCTGTAAAAACTTATTATATTGAAGAGAAAAAAGTGAAAGAAGTTTATTATTCTGGGGAATCAGTTTTGAGGGTAAGAAATTATGATAAATAATGAAATAAAAAGTTTACGCTGGATAAGTTTCGTCTCAAAACGTTTTGCTTCTGTTGATAGAAAAGGAAGGTCGGCAGTTACGTCTTTTTTGGCTACTCTGGGAATTTGCGTTGGAGTTATGACCTTGATTGTTGTCATCAGCGTTATGAATGGTTTTCAGATGAGTTTTATCGATTCAATACTTGAAATTTCATCTTTTCATGCAAGAGTTCAGAATATAAATCAGGAATCTGAAAATGATTTTTTTGAATTTTGTGATGAAAATCCTCAAATTTTGAACGTTACGCCTTTTTATGAAGCGCAAGCTTTGATGGCAGGAGAAAAAAACGTAACTTCATCTGTTATATTAAGAGCTGTTCCCCAAAATATTTATCAAAATGATGATGGATTTCACAAAGAAATTCAATTACTGGAAGGTGATTTTGATTTGGGTGAAAATGAACAGTCAAAATTTTTTGGAAAAAATGTAATAGTGCTTGGCTATTCGCTTGCGAATCATCTTGGCGTGTGTGTTGGTGATTCTGTGAATCTTTTAATGCTAAGTGGTTCCAGCGATGTGGAACTTTTTTCGGAAAATAGAGTTTTTACTGTTTCAGGAATATTTTCATGCGGATATCAGGAAATAAACAGCGGTTATGCTTTTTTGAGTATAAATAAAGCAACGCAATATTTTGGAAAGGAATCAAAAAAAATCTACGGTTTGAAATTTGCTGATTATGGCAGAGAAATGAAAATAATAAATAAGATTAAAAAAGAATTTCCTTACTGCAAGGCTGATTCCTGGAGAAATTATAACAGAAGTTTTTTTTCTGCGTTGAAAGTTGAAAAAAATATGCTTATGTTTTTGGTTGCTTTAATTTTTATTGTTGTTGCCGTCAATATTTATAATGGCATGCGCAGAGTTGTGTTTGAACGAAAAAGTGAAATTGCGATTCTTTCGGCACTTGGTGCAAAAAAATGGGGAATAAAAGCGGTATTTATTTTCAAAGGATTTGTCAGTGGCTTTTTTGGTGCAATTATTGGAATGATTCTTGGAATTTTTATTGCACATAATTCTGATGTAGTTTTTACAATTATTTCAAAAATTATGTTTTTTTTTCAATATATTTTTACAGCAATAACAGAACCTGAAAATTTAATGTATATACAGGAAAATTCTACTTATCGCATTTATGCAGAAATTCCTGCACGAATTTTTCCAAAAGAAGTAGCTGTTATAACACTTTTTGGACTTTTATCACCTTTAGCAGCTTCATGGGCTGCAAGTAAAAATGTATTAAAAATGACTGTTTCGGAGGTTTTACGTTATGAATAATCTTTCAGATGACAAAATAATTGAAAAAGCCAGCCAAAAAAATGATTTTTGTGATTTAGAAACTGTTTTGCAGATTACAAATCTGGAAAAAAAATATGTCTCAGACAGTGAAAATCTGATTGTTTTGCATGATTTGAATTTGACTGTAAAAAAAGGTAAAAAAATTGTAATTGTAGGCGAAAGTGGCAGTGGAAAAAGTACACTTTTGAATATTATCGGAGGAATCGATAAATTTGAAGGCGGCAGCGTGATTGCTGGAAAATGGGATGTTGGAAATCTGAATGAAAAACAGATTTCACAGTACCGTTCGCTTTTTTTGGGATTGATATTTCAGTTTCACTATCTTTTAAAAGATTTTTCTGCACTTGAAAATGTTTACATGCCGGCGTTAATTGTTGGAATTCCGAAAAAAATTGCCATAAAAAAAGCAGAACAGCTTTTGGAAGATGTTGGAGTTTATGAAAGAAAAAATCATCTTCCTGGACAGCTATCTGGTGGTGAAAGACAGCGAGTTGCAGTTGCCAGATCTTTGATAAATAATCCAAATCTTATTCTTGCTGATGAACCGACAGGAAATCTGGATCCTGCAAATGCTGAAAAAATTGGAAATCTTCTTTTCTCTATGGTAGAAAAATATCAAAAAACATTAATTCTTGTTACGCATGATTTAAATCTTGCAAAAAATGGTGATGAACAATTACGAATTGTGGACGGTAAACTGCAATGAAATTATTTTCATCTATTTTTTTTGCAAAAAGTTTGATTTTCCCAAAAACAGAAAAAAAATCATCTGCCAGAAAAAGTATTATTGGTGCAATGGTTTGTATAGGATTAAGCCTCATACCTTTGATTCTTGTGATTTCCATTTCCAACGGGATGATTAACGGAATGACGCAAAGAATTATCGGATTGTCATCAGGTCATTTAAAATCATATATTGCTCCCTCTATAAAACAAGTGAAAACAGAAGAATCTTTTGTGGAGTATGCAAAAGGAACAATGGAAATAGAAGGAATTACAGCCAGTTATCCTGAAATTCAAATTTCGGCTTTGGCTTCGGGGAAAAATATCCGGTCTGGAATTGAAATTCGTGCAATGCAGTCAGATATTTTTGAAAAAAACAGTTCGTTCAAAACTTTATTTGAAATAAAAGCGGGATCGCTTCAGGATTTTCAGGAAAATCAAAAAGTTTGCATAATCGGAGAAAAACTTGCATCTGATTTGGAATTAAAAACTGGAGATTCAATCAAAATAATCACTACAAAAAATTCAAAAAATAAAACAAAAACTTCGATTACACCAAAATTAACAACATTAAAAATTGCCGCAATAGTTTCTTCTGGGTATCAGGAACTTGATCAGTTTTGGGTTTTTGTACCGCTTTCTGTAGCTTATAAAAATTTGTCTCTCGAAAATGCACAGTTTAATGTAATTATAGAAACTGAAAATCCGTTTGCTTCAGAAATTGTGCGCATGCAATATGAAACTGCCAGATATTTTGGCAGATATGCAAATGTTTACAGATGGGACCAAATTCATGCAGCAGAATTTGAAAATTTTTCTTCTACAAAAGTTATGCTTGTTTTTGTAATGATTATGATAATTCTAGTTGCTTCTGTTAATATATCATCCGCAATCATAATGCTTGTAATGGAACGACAAAAAGAAATTGCAATCCTTAAAAGCCTTGGTGCAACGCCAAACGGAATCACACTTTCTTTTTTGATGGCAGGAATGTTTTGTGGCATTGTCGGAATTTTGATAGGAGTGCCTCTAGGTCTTATTTTTTCAATTTTTTCAAATCAAATTATAAATTTTATTGACACATCTGTGAATTTTGTGTTAAAAATTTTTCACGGTTCTTCATTTCATCTGATGGATCCGGCGTTTTATCTTCAAAATATCCCGATTCAAATTCCAGTTTCTCAGATTGTAATGATAATAATCGGAGTTTTGCTTTTATCTTTAATTGTTTCCTATTTTCCTGCAAAAAAGGCTGGAAAAGAAAAACCTCTTGATATTTTACGAAAGGTGTAAAAATGAAATTTTGTAAAGTATGCGGAAGTACACTTGATTCTATAATTTCTTCAAGGCAAGTGGGATGCGCTGAATGTTATTTTACTTTTCAAGATGAATTCGAGCAGTCGTTTAAAAATATTGGAATTTCTTCATGTTATCAAGGTTCTCTTCCAAAACATATAAAAGGTTATCGTTCAAGACTTGTAGACCGCATGACAATGCAGTTAAAACTTGAAGATGCGATTGCAAGCGAAGAATATGAAAAAGCCGCTTTTTATCGGGATTATTTAAAGGTGTTGAATCAAAAATGAGTTTTGTTACAGAAAATGTCAGCTGGTGGTTTGCAAAAAGCGGTCAAGATGATGACATAGTTTTATCAACAAAAGTTACTCTTTGCAGAAATCTTGCAGATTTTCCTTTTATCAGAAAAATGACTGATGATGATAAACAGCGTGTAGATTCACTTATTTATGATGCATTTTCCCAGGAAGAGTACAATTTTTTTCATTATGATACATTGTCAGATTCAGCAAAAAAAGTCTTTATTGACAACAATATACTTTTTGGAAATTGTTCAAGCGTAATCGTAAATAATAAAGATGACAGAATAAGTTGCCTTACAAATCAGAGTGATCATCTGAAAATGTCAGTTTTTTCAGCTGGTTTTGAATGTGAAAATGCTGCAAAAAAACTTTATGCACTTGATGAAAAAATTCAAGAGAAACTTCAATTTGCCGCAAGTATGGATTTCGGGTATTTGACATCAAATCTTTGCAACTGTGGTTCAGGTTTGCAAATTTCAGTCAGAATGTTCATACCGTCAGTTTTTCTTTCAGGGCAATTTTTTCATATTCAAAAAATTCTGGAAGAACATCATCTTCAGGCTGTTAATGTGTTTGATTCAAACGAAATATTTAAAGGTGATTTCACACAATATGTAATTGACATTAAAACGACGAATTCAATTGAAGGAACAGAATTAGACCAAATTGCAAATATTTGTTCAATTTGTCAGGTAATTTTAAAAATGGAACGCAAGATTCGACAGGAATTTGCCGATAATAATAGCACAATTATCTTAAATTTTTTGAGGCAGAAGTATTACAAGGCTTTGTCTTCTTTGCTTTTGACTTATGAAGAAGCGTGCGATTTGATTTGCTCAATCAAATGGGGAATGAATTTAAAATTATTGAAAGAGGTAGCTCCAAAAGAATTGAATGCACTTTTTTATCTTGAAAAAGATGCTCATCTTGCTTACCTTTGCAATAATTTTTCTTTTAATTTTGAAGAAGATGTCAAAAATAATGTCGAACTTCAAATCAAAAGATTAAGGGCAATTGTAATTCATCAAACAATAGAAGAAAGGTAGGAAGGTTTGTCTGAAAATAACAGAGTAAAATGTTTGTAAACTGATTATTTCAGGTTTTCATTTTTTTTATTGTTTGATGCAAATGGTAATGAATGTGCCATTTTATTAAAGAATTCATTTGAGGATTTATGAAAAACTTTTCTCCAAACGCTGACATTTTAGTTAATTTTAAAGCTTTAGATAAAGCTAGACTGCTTGGAAGCGCAAGCATTTTGCCTGAACATCTGTTTTATGCTATTTTAGATGAAAAAGACTGTCTTGCATTTTTGACATTAAAAAAACTTAATTTTGCTGCAGAAAGTTTACTTGAACAAATTGAAAATTTTTTTTCAGATGAATCACACATTCCATCTCTTGATGAAATTCCTCAAAGCCGCCGATTTAAATATCTTCTTGATATTGCAGAAATAGAATCTACAAGTCTTCATAATGATTACATTGGAACAGAACATCTTTTGTTAGCACTTGTTCGTGATGAAGACAGTTATGTTTCAAGAATATTTAAAAAACATAATTGTGCTCTAAATCAACTTAGGAATGCAGTTGATGAAATACAAAAAACGTATAAATCATCTAATAATTTAAAAGTTTCGGAAAAACATATAGATTCCCTTTTTAGAACCATTTTTGATGAATTTGACCGACTCGTAAACATTCCTCTTGAACAGCTTGATAATAACGAAGATGAAAATCAAAATAATCAAAAACATCAGCAGCGAGGGGAAACAAAGCGTCCAAAACAGTCTTTTCTTTCAGAATATAGCCGGGATTTAACAAAAAATGCAAAAGAAAATAAAGAAGATCCTGTAATAGGACGCGATAAAGAAATTCACAGAATAATTCAAATTTTATCACGCCGTACAAAAAATAATCCTGTTCTGACAGGAGAACCTGGAGTTGGAAAAACAGCTATTGTCGAAGGACTTGCTCAGCACATTGCAAACGGTGATGTTCCATATTGCCTTAAAAATAAACGCATTTTGTCGCTTGATCTTGCAGCAATGGTTGCAGGAACAAAATATCGCGGTGAATTCGAAGAGCGCATGAAAAAAATGATAAAAGAATTGGATGAAGATAAAAGCATCATTCTTTTTATAGATGAACTTCACACTGTAATTGGTGCTGGCGGACCTGAAGGTACAATGGATGCTTCAAATATAATGAAGCCGGCTTTAGCTCGAGGAGAAATTCAAATAATTGGAGCAACAACTACAAAAGAATACACTAGACGCATAGAAAAAGAACCAGCTTTGGAACGAAGATTTCAGGTTGTAAAAGTGGAAGAACCTGATGATAAAGAAACTGTTGAAATTTTGAATGGAATAAAATCAAAATACGAAAAATTTCACAATGTCATTTATGAAGATGATGTTATTCCGGCAATTGTAAAATTAAGCCGCCGTTACATTCCAGAAAAAGTACTTCCTGACAAAGCAATAGATATCCTTGACGAAGCGGGAGCTGCAAAAAAGATTTCGCAGCAAACATCTCCTGAAATTGCAAAACTGGAATACACAATAAATCAGTTGATTTCGCAAAAAAAATCACTAGTCGAAAGTCAGGATTTCGAAAATGCAGCTGTAATCCGAGATAAAATAAAAGATTTGCGCATTCATCTAGAAATTCTTCAAAATCCAGACAATAACGAGAATTTACCGAAAAAACGAATCAACATTCACGATATAGAATCAATAATCAGCGAAATGACAGGTGTTCCAGTTGAAAAACTCACTTCGTCGGAAGCAGAAAGAATTGTTCACATGGAAGATGAACTTCATAATACAGTAATAGGTCAAAATGATGCAGTTTCAGTCATCTGTGGAGCAATCAGAAGATCAAGAGCGGGCATCAGTTCTCCTAAACATCCTGTTGGTTCGTTTATTTTTCTGGGACCTACCGGAGTTGGAAAAACTCAACTTGCAAAAGCACTCGCAAAATATCTTTTTGGAAATGAAGAATCGCTTATCAGAATTGACATGTCAGATTATATGGAAAAACATACAGCAAGTCGCCTTGTTGGAGCCCCACCTGGATATGTTGGTTATGAAGAAGGCGGTGTATTGACAGAAAAAGTTCGTCGTCATCCTTATTCTGTAGTTCTTCTAGATGAAATAGAAAAAGCGCATCCTGATATTTTTAATCTGCTTCTACAACTTTTAGAAGAAGGCGAATTAAGTGATAATCTTGGACATACAGTAAATTTTAGAAATACTGTCATCATCATGACAAGTAATGCTGGTGCAAGACAAATAACCAGCGAAGGAAAAGTTGGTTTTGGTTTAAATGATGGAGTTCTATCTTATGATGAAATAAAATCAGGAGCTTTAAATGAACTGAAAAAACTGTTAAATCCTGAACTTATTAATAGAATAGATGAAGTTATCGTCTTTAATGCGCTTTCGAAAGCAGAAGTTACAAAAATTCTTGATATACAGATAAATGAATTGACACAAAGACTTGCAGAACGAAAGCTTACAATAAGAATTACAGAAAATGCAAAAGAATATCTTGTAGAAAATGGCTATAATCCTGCAATGGGAGCCAGACCAATGAAACGTCTTTTGCGAAAAGAAATTGAAGATCCGCTTGCTTTGGAAATTCTCAAAAATGCAGATAATAAAAAACACTTTGTAAATGTAGACTGCGAAAATAGAAAGATTAAAATAAATCTTACGGAAAAAGACCAAAATTCTGACACGCTTTTTATGGAAAATGAAACTGATATTCAAAATGATGAAGAAAACAAACTTGAACAGAATGCATTTCCACAAGAATTAAACAGTGAAATGAAAAAAGGAGTTTATTTATGAAAAAAATGTTTATCTTTTTTTTGAGCATTATAACAACACAGATTATTTTTTCACAAAATCAGATAAATCTGAGTAATCAGAAAAAGGAAGAAATCAGAACAGGCATTTTAAATGGTCCGAGTTCTATTCCAGTTTGTTACCTTATGAAAAATCCTGAAATAGAAAATGCCACAATCACTTTTCAAAAATACAATACTCCGCAAAATTTGCTTCCAAAACTCATAAAAAATGAAATCGACATAGCCTTTTTACCGTTAAATGTAGCTGTCAAAACATTCAATACATCAAATCATTCCATAAAAATACTTTGCGTTACAGGCAACGGAAATATTTTTCTCATTACAACCGACCAAACTGTAAATAAAATAACTGATTTGCATGACAAAAAAGTCACCGTTGCTGGACAGGGGGCGACACCCGATTATTTATTCCAATATATTCTGCAGGAAAATGAGATTTCTATAAACAAAAAAGAAATTATCCTTGATTATTCAATACCAAATGCACAAATACCGGCACTTCTTATCGCAGGAAAAATTGAATATGCAGTGGTGCCAGAACCTTTCGTTACAATTGCAAAAACAAAGTCTAAAAAAGTTCGAATTGCAGTAGATTTTCAGGAAGAATATAAGTTTTTTTCAAAAAATCAGCAAACCTATCCTTTGACAGTTCTCGTATCACGCAAAGATTTTATTCAAAAAAATACTGAATTAATAGAACAATTTTTAAAAGAATACCAAAAATCGTATGAATGGACAATTCAAAATCCTTCTGCAGCCGGAAAACTTTGTGAAGAACTCGACTTTGGATTGAATGCAAAAATAGTAGAAAAATCCATTCCAAATGCAAATTATACATTTGTAAAAGCTCAGGAATCAAAAGAGCAGATTCAGGAATTTTTACAAATTCTTATGAAACTTGATACAAAAGCAATTGGCGATAAACTACCAGATGAAGATTTTTATTATGCCCCTTAAAGATTTAATCAAAACAACAAATTCAAAAAACTGTAAAAACACCGCACCAAAAATGATTACAGCAAAAATAAATACTGCAAAAATCACAGCTTACTTCTGCTCAATTCTTTTTTTATTAATTTTATGGCAGCTTTTGTCAATAAAAATAAATTCAAATTTAGTTCTTCCATCTCCTATTCAAATATTCAAAAAAATTCCATCAGTTATAAAAAATCCAGAATTCTGGACATATTTACTTGCAACATTCATCAGAGTGATAATTTCATTTTTGCTTTCATTTATTTTGGGAATTCTATTAGGATTTATCACAGCATATTCATCATTTTTCAAAAATTTTTTAACAATTCCACTTCAAATAATACGCATTACGCCCGTGATTACCATAATTTTAATCGCACTTTTTTGGTTTAATTCCAATATCTTACCAGTTTTTGTAGCCGTATTAATGAATTTACCCGTATTAACAACATCTGTACAGAAAGGATTTCAATCAGTAGACGACAAAACAAAATTTATGGCAAAAATATATCGAGTAAACAAAATCAAAAGAATAATAAACATAGATTTAGAAAATTGTCTGCCATTCATAGCAGGTTCCATGGAAACTACATTCGGACTGTCATGGAAAGTAGTGGTCGCTGGTGAAGTTTTGTGCTTGCCGTCAAAATCAATAGGAAAAATTCTCTCCACAGAACAAATAAATCTTGAAACAACAAAAGTCATGACCGTTACAATACTATTGATAATAATTTCATACATAACTCAAAAAATATTTCAGGAATTAATAAAAAAAATATGCAAAATTTTATAGATATAACTGATTTAAACATAATGTTTGATAATAAAAAAATATTTGAACACTTTTCACTGCAAATCAAACAAGGCGAAACACTTGGAATCTGCGCGCCAACAGGAAAAGGAAAAACAACCCTGCTAAACTATATAGCACAAAACTATTATAAAGAAATAAAAATTTCCTATGCTTATCAAGACAATCGCCTTTTACAGAATAAAACAGTTCTTCAAAATATTAAATTCATAATTCCAAAAGATAAATTCAATCATTATAATTGCCAGCAATATTCAAAAAAGAACACACAATCAGGATTTCAATATTTATTGCAACAATTCGATCTTGTAAAACAAAAAAACATCCCATGCAAACTATTAAGCGGAGGCGAACAGCAACGCGTGAATCTTGCAAGAGCGTTTGCCTTCAATCCCGAACTGTTTCTCCTCGATGAACCATTTACTGCTCAAGATGTCACCCATAAAACACAACTTTTTTCAATAATCCAACAACATATAATAGAAAAGAACAAAACAATGATTTTAGTAAGCCATAATTTCGATGACCTGAAAACACTCTGCAAAAAAATCATTAACTTATAAGTTTATACAAAAAGGATAATACCAAAATACAGTTAATCATTCGCTTTTCACAACCAGAAATAAACCTCATATTTATAAGTTTATTCAATTTTATTATTTGGATAGCTTTTTGTTTCGCAAAAAAAAACTATGCAACTTTCGACGTCCCACTGCAATTCATGCCACGCTCTAAAATTGAAACCCTGAAATTGAAGCTAATGACAACGCACGCTCAGTTTGCACGGAAAAAACAAGGTCTGTCCCTGTTTTTTTGTGATTTATAACCGTCTGCGCAAGCATAACGCGGTCACCTACAAGTGCCGCGGTTGCCGCCATGCAGCATGTATCAATGCCGAATATCAGCATACCGTCACCTCTCTGT
>SAMEA104315430__coassemble_174_pt1 | contig 34872 bp, 28 predicted proteins | sample SAMEA104315430__metabat2_low_PE_026 | metagenome-assembled genome bin SAMEA104315430 (sample SAMEA104315430) | gut metagenome | biome: Monkey gut; feature: monkey-associated habitat; material: faeces | place: China | collected 2013 | reverse complement strand
GATTTTCATATGATTCACAGCTTTTTTTCGGTAAGATTTAACGTGATTCAATTCGCTGTATTGAAAAAAAAATCAAAATCTTCTATTATATTACTCCTAAAAACCGGGGTGCTTTTATTAAGGCTGAGATTATACCCGTAGAACTTCGTATGAAGTTCCAACCTGATCCGGATAATGCCGGCGGAGGAAGATATGAAAAAATCTTCTATTTTAAAAATCACTACATTATTTATTTGTCTTTTGGGTTTTGCAGTTCTTTTCACTAGTGCAAAAAAGAATAATCGCAAAACAAATGCTCGTTTGAACGAAGTTGTTGTTTATACTTACGACAGTTTTATCAGCGAATGGGGACCTGGTCCTGAAATTGAAAAACTTTTTGAAGAAAAAACTGGTTATGATTTGACTTTTGTTGATTGTGGGGATGGCGTTCAGGTTTTGAGCCGCGCTGTTTTGGAAAAGAAAAACGTTCGTGCTGATGTAATTTTAGGATTAGATAATATTATTTCGCAGAAAGCAATTGAAGAAAAAATTCTTTCAAAATATGAGCCAAAAAATGCCGCAAATGTGATTCCTCAGGATGCTGTAAATGAACTTTCAAAAGACTGGTATCTTACACCTTTTGATTACAGTCATTTTGCTATGATTTACGATACACAATCTGATGTTCCTTGTCCTGCAAGTCTTGAAGATTTAACAAATCCAGTTTATGCAAAAAAAATCATCTTGATGGATCCTAGAACTTCCACTCCAGGACTTGGTTTTGTTGCATGGACAGTTTCGGTATATGGTGACAAAGTGGAAGATTATTGGAAAGCTTTGAAGCCAAACATTTTGACAATGGCTTCTGGTTGGAGTGCAGGTTACGGTCTTTTTAAACAAGGTGAAGCTCCTCTTGTAATCAGTTATACAACAAGCCCTGCAAGCCATGTGGAATATGACAATACTGACCGTTACATTGCTCCTGTTTTCGAACAGGGACACACAATGCAGGTAGAAGGCGCTGGCATTTTAAACAAAGCGCCAAACAGAAAAGGTGCCGAAGCATTTTTGGACTTTTTAATCAGCGATGAAGCTCAAGAAATTCTTCCATTAACACAATGGATGAATCCTGCAAACAAAAATGTCAAACTTCCTGAAAGTTATAAAGTTGCAGCTCCAATTCCACAAAAAACACTTCCTGTAGACGTTGAAGCAACAAATGCAGCTGTTGAAAAAATAATGAAGATTCTGTCAGAATAAAAAAAATACTCATCTGTAATCATATAATCTGGTGAGTTATTTTATCAAAAAATAAACAGTTATTTATTGTTTAGGTTTTACCCTTTTGATTAAATGAGTTTGCTACTAAAGAGGTTGATTTGGATATTTCAAATTTATTTCATGTTACTTGTTTTACTTTTCTTCAAGCATCTGGTTCAACTTTAGTAGCACTCTTCATTGGACTTCCAGCAGCTTTCTTTTGTGGAAGAAGGCGTTTTTTTGGAAAAAAAATTCTATTATCACTTTCAGCTGTGCCATTTTGTGTTCCTTCTCTCATCATTGCTTTAGGTTATGTCACTTTTTTGGGAATGAACGGAGGATTAAACAAATTCTTGATGAGTGTGTTTGGACTGCAAAAGCCACCTGTCCAAATCCTTTATTCTTTTGCTGGATTATTAATAGCACAAGGATTTTACAATTTTCCACTTGTTATGAAAAATGTTTCACAAGCTTGGGAACAGCTCCCACCTGAGCAAACAGAAAGTGCAAGACTTCTAGGAGCCAGCGAATTCCGCATATTTAGAACCGTCACCATTTATCAACTTATTCCTTCAATTGCATCATCAAGCCTTCTTGTGTTTATTTATTGTTTTTTAAGTTTCGTTCTTGTTCTGCTTTTTGGCGGGATTGGAAATTCAACTCTAGAAGTAGAAATTTACAAAGCAGCAAGAGCAACCCTTGATTTCAAAACAGCTGGAATTCTTGCCTTTTTAGAAACTTCTGTTTTATGTATCATTACCATTTTATATTGTCTTCTTGAACAAAAAACTTCTAAATCAAAAGGAATAAAATCAAAAAACATAAATATTCAAATCATATTAGGTGGAACAGAATACAAAATTATTGAAATATGCGTATTCATCATCCTGATGATTTTGATTGTAGTTTTTTTTCTAGCACCACTTGGAGGAATCGTTTACAATGCTTTTACATCTCCAAAAACTGGCGCACAATTTACGTTGAGTTCATTTACCCGTATCTTTAAAATGAAAAGTTTTCTTCCAGCAATCATTACGACAATAAAGACAGCTTTTTTTACTGGTAGTTTCTGTGCATTTTTTGGATTCTTATATGCCGTTTTAATGCGATTTCTGGAAGGGAAGACAAAAAAAAGTACAGCAGTTTTTCTACAGGTTTTGCCAATTCTTCCAATGTGCATTTCCAGCGTAGTTGCAGGAGTAATCATTACAATAATTGTGAGAGACGGCAATATTTTCTGGCTGATTGCTGTACAGACTTTTCTTTCGTGGCCGCTTGCATTCAAAGTGATTTTTCCACAGCTTCAAAAAATTTCTGATTCGACAATTGATGCGGCAAAACTAATTTCAAAAAATAATATTCAAATTGTTTGGCGCATTTTTCTTCCAATTTGTAAATCCAGCGTTTTGAGTGCATTTGGATTTTGTTTTGCCATAAGTGCGGGAGATACAACGTTGCCACTCGTTCTGGCTATCCCAAAATTTAACACATTGTCCCTTTTTACCTACAGATTAGCCGGTGCTTACAGATTTAACGAAGCGTGTGCAGCAGGTGTTTTTCTTGCCGTTCTTTGCGTCGGATTTTTCCTTCTCACCGGAAATAATGTCAAAACAAAAGAGTAATAAAAAAAAATAATCTCAGCAGAATTTTGATTTCCCAGTCACCTTTCTCAGCTCGCTATCCGCTCGGTTGCAGACAACATCAAGAGTAGCCGTACCTCCAGTAAAAAATGAGAAAAGTACAGTGAAAAGGGGAATACAGTTTACAAGGGGGGATTTAGTTTAAACGGGGACAGACCTTGATTATGAAAGCAGGGACAGACCTTGATTTAAATTGAGAGGGACTTTGTTTAAATTCGAGGTGTGTCCCTTTTTTAAAGCAAGCAGGTCTGTCCCCTCTTTTATGCCTTCTATTAAACTCAAGATCTGTCCCCATGTTATATCCAAGTTTATATCCAAGTTTTATCTTTACTTTTAATTTGAAAATTATTATAATTTAAGTACAAAACTAAATTACGAGGTAGATTATATGGAATTGAAAGGTTCTCAGACAGAAAAAAATCTCCAGACAGCTTTTGCTGGAGAGTCACAAGCAAGAAATAAATATACTTATTATGCAAGCAAAGCAAAAAAAGAAGGATACGAACAAATTGCTGCAATCTTTGAAGAAACTGCAAATAACGAAAAAGAACATGCAAAAATGTGGTATAAACTTTTGAATAACGGTATCGGAACAACTGCCGAAAACTTAAAAGCTGCAGCTGATGGCGAAAACTATGAATGGACAGATATGTATGATGGTTTTGCAAAAACTGCACGTGAAGAAGGTTTTGACTACATTGCAAAACTTTTTGAAGGTGTTGCTGCAATTGAAAAACATCACGAAGAACGCTATCGCAAACTTTTGAAAAATGTTGAAGACAAAGTTGTATTTTCAAGCGATGGAGATGCAATTTGGCAGTGCCGAAACTGCGGTCACATTGTGGTAGGAAAAGAAGCCCCACAAGTTTGCCCAGTTTGTTCTCATCCACAGGCATATTTCCAAGTTGAAGCTCAAAATTACTAATTTTTTTCTGACAGCTGGACTAATTCTTTTAATCCGGCTGTCACTTAGGTCACGAGACAAAACAGATTTTACATTCTGCAAAACGTTTATTAGATTAGGCGTTTACAATTATTTTAGCATTATTTAAAGTTATGCTATTACCATCCTAAAAATGACACAAATTACAGAAAAAGATTTAAATTATCGTATTGTAAAAGACAAAAAATTTCGTTCTTTTTTCACAAAAAGTGTTTACAGCCGTGTTGTGCTGAATTTTTTGCTCATCGCATTCCAAATTTTCCTGTTTCTACTTTTTTTACTAAAATTTACGCCACAGATTGAATACTTTTTAGGAGGTTCCATCCTCATTTCTACATTATTTTTAATGTATCTGGCAAACTGCGAAGGAAAAAATGAGTTTAAACTTGCATGGCTGGTTCCAATTATCATATTTCCACTTTTTGGAATTTCAGCTTATTATCTATATCATTCAAACACTGGCGGTCTCAGCCAGAAATATAAACTTAAAAAACTGAAAGAAGAAACAAACAAATATTCTCCAAAAAAAGAACAGATTAACCAGATTTTATCGAAATATCCTGATGCAAAAGGGCTTTCTACTTATTTGTTGAATTCAGGAAAATATTATCCACACGAAAAAAATCATATTGATTATTTCCCTTGCGGTGAAAAGTTTTATCCAAGTCTTGTTGATGATTTGCAGAATGCAAAAAAATTTATATTCATTGAATATTTTATTATTGATGTTGATAAAACTTGGGCTTCTATCCTGCGAATTCTTGAGAAAAAAGTTTCCGAAGGAGTAGAGGTACGTGTTCTTTTTGACGGATTGGGCTCTCCATATGCTTCTTCCAAAAAATATCAAAAATATTTAAAACAACAGGGCATCAAAGTTCATCCTTTTTCTCCGCTAATTCCATTTTTTTCAACACATCAGAACAACCGTGACCACCGCAAAATTGTTGTGATTGACGGAAAAGTTGCCTACACTGGTGGATTAAACATTTCAAATGAATATATGAATGTAGAAATGCAGAATAATCGCTTCAAATATTGGAAAGATAATGCGATTCGCATTCAAGGATCCGGCATCCAGAATCTTACAAAACTTTTTCTTGAAGACTGGAACATTCAGGTGAAAAAAAAGCATTTCAAAGACAGCTATAATTCAATTGATGATTTTGAAAAATACTTGAATCAAGATTATCCTGCTTTTAATTGTGATGGCGTAATTATTCCTTATGGTGATGATGCCTGTAACAAACGTGACATTGCTGAAAACGTATACATCCATATTATTTCCACTGCAAAAAAATATCTTTATATCACAACTCCATATATGGTTATTGATAACCAGATGATGGATGCACTACTTTTTGCGGCAAACCGCGGAATTGACGTAAAAGTAATTGTTCCGTCTGTTCCAGACCACTTGATTACGTTCTACGTGGGAAAAACTTTCTTGAAAACACTTGTACAAAATGGTGTTCAAGTCTATTTATATCAAAAAGGATTTATCCACGCAAAAACATTTATAAGCGATGACCTTATTTCTACCGTAGGTTCAGTAAATCTGGATTACAGAAGTCTTTTTCATCATTTTGAATGTGGAGCCGTACTCTATAACTGTCCGGTTACAGCAGAAATTAAACAGGATTTTACAGAAACTTTGAATGACTGCACACAAATGACTCTTGCAGATTATAACAAAATTCCTATTTTTTACCGCATGATTGCAAGAATCCTCAGAATATTTGCTCCGTTAATGTAAAATTGGTTAATAAATTCAAGTTAAATTTCGTACAAAACTTGCAAAACTCAATTTTTTAATTATAATGCAATAATCAACATAAGTTATGATATAATCTGATTTTTAATCATGGTTATTAACTAGAAAATCAAAATTTACAAATATAAAGAGGCTATTATGAAACAAATTTTGCCAGCTGCGCTTCAAGAAAACGCTTTTGAAATGATTGGAAAAGACTGGATGCTTATTACCGCACAAAAAGGTGATAAAGTTAACACAATGACTGCAAGTTGGGGAGGACTTGGTGTAATCTGGAACAAAAATGTTGTGACTGTTTACATCAGAAATTCGCGCTACACAAAAGAATTTGTAGACAGTCAGGAAAAATTTTCAATCTGCGTTATGCCACAAAAATTTAGGAACGAACTTAATTATTGTGGAAAAGTTAGTGGTAGAGATGAAGATAAAATTGCAAAGTGCAGATTTTCTGTTGCTCATCACAATGATGTACCATATTTTGAAGAAAGTCGTCTTGTTTTGATTTGTAAAAAACTTTACGCTCAGGAAATGAAAGCCGAATGTTTCACAGGTGAAAATAAAAATCTGGCAGAAACTTTTTACAAAGACAATGACTGGCACGTTATGTACATCGCCGAAATCGAAGATATTTTAGTGGAAAACTAATTATTATATGAAAAAAACTGTTTTTTTATTTTTTGCTGTATTTCTTTTTTTTTAATAGTAAGTTGTGTGAATTTTCCGAAATCATCTGCAAATGAAGAAAATTCTTATAACGATTCTTTCACTGAAAAACTGAATTTTCCTTTTAATGCGGATTACCAACAAATTCAAATTTTTTCTCCAGAACAATGGAATTTATGGTGACAGACTAAAAATAAACTGTACCATGATTTTTCTTCAAAAGATGAAATTTTTTCTGTTGAGTATAAAGCTTCAGATGATTTTTCTATTTCCATAAATCATGAAATGAAAGTTTCTGAAGGAGAAACTTATTTAATTGCTTCAAACATTTTTCTGCCAAAAGGAAATATCAGCGCAAATTTTATACTTTATGATGGAAATGACAATTATGCTTTTTACGGTGAACTTGTTACTTACGCCAGACAGAACAATTCAGCAAACAAAGCTTTTCACAAAGTTTTCAAATGGATTGACAGTAACAGTGAATTTTTCTACAAACCAAATTTCATTTAATTAATATGGATTTAGAAAACTCAAAAAATTTGAGAAAACAGGTATTTAATTGTAAATTTGCATAAAACTTAATCGAGCTCTGTCCCTGTGCTTCTATTTACATTTCTTCTTTTTTCGAATTCAAAATTCTGAAGGAATTTTTTTGCACGTTCAGTTTTTGGATTTGTCCAGAATTCTTCGGGCGTGCCTGTTTCTACAATCTCGCCACCGTCCATAAAGATGATTTTGTCGGCAACTGCACGTGCAAACTGCATTTGATGTGTGACTATAAGCATGGTTTTTCCATCATTTGCAAGATTCATCATTACGTCTAAAACTTCGCGAACCATTTCTGGATCCAGTGCGGCTGTTACTTCATCAAAAAGCATTACTTCAGGATGCATACAAAGCATACGCACTATTGCAACTCGTTGTTTTTGTCCACCGGAAAGTTGACGTGGAAATGCGTTTTTTTTATCGGCAAGTCCTACTCTTTCAAGCCACATTTGAGCTTCTTTTTCTACTTGAACCATATCAAAATTCAGATTATGAGCGTGTTTTGGTCCCAAAAGTATATTTTTCATGACAGTTAGATGTGGAAACAAGTCGTAGCTTTGGAATACCATTCCAATTTTCTGCCGGATAAGATGCATGTCTTTTGTTCTGTTGGAAATGATTTCACCATCCAAAAGTATTTCCCCCTGTTGGATTTGTTCTAAGCCATTTATGCAGCGCAAAAAAGTTGATTTTCCACATCCAGAAGGTCCCAAAATTACAATTACTTCTCCTTTTTCTACATTCAGAGAAACGTTTTTTAAAATTGTATTTTCATCGAATGATTTTGTGATATTTTTGATTTCTAACAATGCCATTTTCTAACCTCTTTTTGAAACCGCCGGAAATAATTTCCACTGGTTTTATTTTGCGTTAGCGCTGGGAGCACCTGCGAAGCAGTCCACTCCTTTGTTTTGCTTTCCTTTTCGCTTCGGAGGGGATGAGCGTCAGCGAAGTGCGGACATAGCGACCCGAAGCGCATGCGAAGGGGAACGCCCTACTTTTTCTGTTTATTTTCTATCATTTTTGCAAGCAAACTTAAAATCCAACAGACAAAAAAGTACATCATAAAAATGATGAAATATACTGCTATACTTGCCGTAGGTATTTTAATTCTGTTTGCTTCTATGATTTGCTGTCCGATTTTGACTACTTCGATGACGCCAACAAAAACTACGAGTGAGGTGGTTTTTATCATGCGTGTAATCAGGTTCATACTCAACGGAATGAGTGAGCGCAAGGTCTGCGGAATGATGATGTAAAAAAATACCTGGCGTTCTGTCAATCCTATTGCACGTCCGCTTTCATACTGATGTTTTGGAACGCTTTCAAGTGAGCTCCGAACTAAATCTCCCATTTCGGCAGTTCCCCAAAGTGTAAAAACCAAAATGCTTGCTGCTTCTCCACTTAACGAAATATTGAAGGCACGTGTCAGTCCGTAATATGCGATGAAAAGTAAAACCATTTGTGGCATGATGCGCATGAATTCAAGATAAACTTTGCAAACTGCCCTGATGATTTTATTTTTGCGTGTCATCAGAATACCAAAGAGAAAGCCTAAAATGATGGAAAACGCTACGGAAACAAGCGCTATCCAGACTGTAACCCAAAGTCCTCCAAAAAGTCGCTGCAGGTTTGTCCCCATAGTGATTACGCTGAATGACTGTTTGATGGAATTAATTATGTCCGAACTGTGCATAGCGCAATCTCCTTTCTGCAAAACCTGCCAAAATGGAAATTGGCAGGAGCAAAATCAAATAAGAAATGCATAAAAGTGTGAGAGCTTCGTCTGTTTTGTAGTAAAGTCCTATCAAATCTTTTGCAACAAACATCAGGTCTGCAAGTGCAACTGCACTGAAAACTGAAGTTTCTTTTATGAGGAACATAACGTTGGCGCAAAATCCTGGAATAGAAACTGAAAATGCCTGGGGCAAAATGACGTATTGCGTTATCTGACGTTTTGTAAGTCCTATGCACTGTGCGCTTTCTATCTGTACTTTGGAAACGCTTTCCAAGGCTGAACGGAATGTTTCTTCCATATAGCTTCCACCCAAAAATGTGAGTCCTATGACAGCACACTGAACTGAGGAAAGTTTTATTCCCATACGCGGAAATGCAAAATAAAGGAAAAATAATTGTATCAAAAGCGGAGTATTTCGTGAAAACTCTATGTAAATACTAACTATTTGTCGAAGCACAGGCACTTTGTAATATTTTACTAAAGCACAAATGAGTCCTAAAATAAGCGAAAGTAGAATTCCTGTCAAAGCAAGTTTGAGCGTTAGATAAGAAGCCTCGACATACATTGGAACTACTTTTTTTATAAATTCAAAATCCATGGATTTTTTATAGTAATTTTTTTTACGAAGTTAGTCAATCATAGAATTTGTTTGTCATTAAATTTGTTAGTCAGAGAATTTGTTTTCCATTTATTTGGAAAAAAAGATTTAAACTAAATCTCCTATTATTTATCCTGATTTTTAATTAATTCTTCCACTTCCTCTTTTTTTAATGGATTGTTATGAACATAGGCTGTTTTATTTTTTTCTATTTCTTCTATATCCCATTTTTTTCCTTTATTCATTCCAGGACAATCTTTTGAACATTCCATCCAAGTTTCTTTATCTTTAATCATCCAATCCCAAAATGGATAAGTGGAACATTGTATTGGACGAGCTTGATATGCTGAACAACCATTATTCCACAAAATGCAGTCATAATTCTTTTTTTCCTGTAAGGCTAAAACTTTTGCACCATAATAATAATCTGCCCAACGACAATATTTTTCCACAAATTCTTTGATTTTCATTTGAAAATGACTGCACAAAACTTGTAAATCTCGTTCTGAAAGGTAAACAAAACCTGGTGAATGTCCGCAGCAAAAACTACAGCGTTGGCATTCAAAATTTAATCCATCTTTATAAAATTTTTCACACATATTCTTATTTTTTGCGATTGTATTATTTATGATATAAAACCACGTACAAATATTTCTATTCCAATTGCTATTAAAATAGTTCCACCTAAAATTCCTGCTTTTTTACTTAATTTTGCTCCAATTTTTTTACCTATCAAAAGTCCACACATACAAATAATAAAAGTAACTACTGCTATAATCAAAGAAGCAATAAATGCCATTCCCAAACCATAATCTGCAATTGTGAATCCCACTGATAAAGCATCTATTGAAGTTGCAATTCCCTGTAAAATCATAACAGAAAATGTTAATTTAATCGTATTATTGTTTTCATCTTTTCCATGCACAGTCTCAATAATCATTTTTCCACCAATATATAATAGAAGAAAAAGTGCAATCCAAGGAATTAATGGTTCAAAAGCTGAAAAATACTTTGTTATTGTATGAACACAAGTCCACCCAATCAATGGCATGGCAAATTGAAAAAAAGCGTAACAACCTGCAATAAGACACATTCTTTTTCTTTGCATTTGTGGTTCATTTAACCCATTTGCAAGAGAAATTGAAAAAGCATCCATTGAAAGGCCGACGCCCATTAAAATACTGTTTAAATAAAAAATTAAAAGATTCATTTTTGCCTCAAAATAATAAAATATAGCAAAAGTGAATATTGGTCAAATACCTTCAAAACTCAAAATTTCAGAACTCGAAATTAGAGTTATTCATAATGTATTCTATTAAATTATGAACATACATCTAATTTCTTTTCAATCAAAATAATAATCCACTCAAATGATAAAAAATCAGAGAGAAAAACCATGCTACAGCAAACTGAAAGAAAACAACTGTGATTGCCCATTTACCTCCCAATTCGCGTTTGATTGCTGCAATTGCGGCAACACAAGGCGTATACAGAAGCGAGAAAACAAGCATTGAAACGGCAGCCTGCTTGGTGAGAGCGGCTGTAATTCCACTCCCAAACAAAATCTCCATTGTGGAAACTACACTTTCTTTTGCCATAAATCCACTTATAAAAGATGTGACAATTCGCCAGTCGCCAAGTCCAATCGGTTTAAAAATCGGAGCAATCAAACTGGAAATTTTTGCCATAATACTTTCAGATGAATCAGCAACAAGATTTAACCTGAAATCAAAACTCTGTAAAAACCACACTACAATCGTAGCGAGTAGAATTACAGTAAATGCCTTTGTGATAAAATCTTTTGCTTTTTCCCATAAAAGCTGTGCCACATTTTTAATACCTGGCATGCGGTAATTCGGCAATTCCATCACAAACGGAACTGCTTCCCCTTTAAAAATTGTGCTTTTAAATACCAAAGCTACAAGTATTCCCACAACAATTCCCAAAAAATACAATCCCGTCATGATTAATCCGCCTTTGTTTGGAAAAAAAGCGCTTACAAAAAATGCGTAAATCGGAAGTTTTGCAGTACAACTCATAAAAGGAGTCAAAAGAATGGTCATGCGCCTGTCTCTGCGGCTTGGCAATGTTCTGGTAGACATGACAGCCGGAACTGTACAGCCAAAACCTATGAGCATAGAAACAATGCTTTTTCCAGAAAGTCCGATTTTACGTAAAAGTTTATCCATAAAAAATGCAACTCTGGCAATATATCCACTGTCTTCAAGAATCGAAAGAAAGAAAAACAAAGTAACGACAATCGGGAGAAAACTTAGAACACTTCCAACTCCGCCAAAAATACCTTCAATCACAAGATTTTGGATGGCGTTATTCACGTTTGCCATATTCATAAGATTTTCAATAAGATTAGTAAATCTATCAATGCCGATTTCCAACAAATTCTGCAAAAAAGCTCCGATTACATTGAACGTCAGATAAAAAACTGTAGCCATAATCAAAACAAAACATGGTATTGCCGTCCATTTTCCAGTCAAAACTTTATCCATTTTCTCGGAGCGTCGACGTTCTTTGCTTTCCTGTGGTTTTTTCACAGTTTTTTCACAAACCCGTTCAATAAAATCAAAACGCATATCGGCAATTGCGGCACTTCTATCCATTTTGCCTTCATTTTCCATTTGAACAACAACATGTTCTATCATTTCCAGTTCATTCTGGTCAAGACCAAGTTGTTTGATAATAAGTGCATCTCCTTCTATTACTTTTGTCGCACAAAAACGAACAGGCAATCCCTCTTTTTCAGCATGATCTTCTATAATTGACTCAACAGTGTGAATGGCACGGTGAATTGCTCCTCCGTGGTCATCTTTACTACAAAAATCCTGTTGAACAGGTTTTTCCTGAAACTGAGCGATATGCATAGCATGGTTTACAAGTTCCTGAACACCTTGATTTTTGGCAGCAGATATAGGCACAACAGGCACACCAAGCATCGATTCCATTTTGTTAATATCAATTGCACCCTTATTTCCAATCAATTCATCCATCATATTCAACGCAATAACCATCGGAATATCCATTTCCAGAAGCTGCATAGTAAGATACAGATTGCGCTCAATGTTTGTCGCATCAACAATATTAATAATTGCCTTTGGTTTTTCATTCAACACGAAATTTCTAGAAACAATTTCTTCGCTTGTATATGGTGACATAGAATAAATGCCAGGCAAATCAGTAACTTCCGTATTCTCGCGATTTTTGATGGCTCCAGTTTTTTTATCAACAGTAACACCAGGAAAATTTCCAACATGTTGATTTGAACCTGTAAGTTGATTAAATAATGTCGTTTTTCCGCAATTTTGATTTCCCACAAGAGCAAACGAAAGCAAAGTACCTTTTGGAAGCGGTGTTCCGTCCCCTTTGAGATGATATTTTCCGTCTTCACCAAGTCCCGGATGATTACTTGTATGGATTTTTTGAATACGTTCGTGTTTATTTGACCTTTGTGTAATTTTTTTAATCTGAATTTTTTCTGCCTCAGAAATGCGAAGTGTCAATTCATAACCGTGCACCTGCAATTCCATAGGATCACCCATCGGTGCAAATTTGACAAGTGTTACTTCCGCTCCAGGAATAATTCCCATATCCAAAAAATGTTGACGCAATTCACCCTGTCCACCCACATTTTGAATTACAGCACTTTCGCCAGTTTTCAATTCACTTAATTTCAATACTTGGGATGCATCATTTTCCATATCAATTTACCTCAACAAATCTTACAACTATTACACAAAACTTAAAAGACTTTTTTACACAGCCATCTAGAATTTTTCCACTATATAATAATTTTCAAATTCAACTCCATGTAAACGTCAATCCACTTTTTTTTGTGAAACTTGTTAATCATATTCCCAATATTTTTTTTTATTTTGGGTGGCTTTTTGCTTGCTTCGACTTCGCTCAGCAACCAAAAAACAGGCTTTTCAGGGTTGCGGCGTCAGAGCGCCTCCATTCCTTCGCTACGCTTCGGAACTGGCTCCGCCAGCCCTTACAATCCTTGCCACAGTTTAAAATCTAAAACTCTGAATTAAAACCGACAATCAACTAAGCATTAACGAAGAACCTGTTTTGCAAATAGAACCAACAAAAATGACAAAACAATGACACTCACTATTTGAATTCAATTGAGAATATTAAGAATATTGAGAAAAGTCAGACTGTGCAAAGAAATGTTAATGAAGCATTTTTTTCAATGTTTCTGTCATATCATCTAAAATTTCAGTATCACCAGTTTTTAGATGTTCGGCTACACAAGAAGAAACAAAATCTTTAAACAACTCTTTGCTGAAGGAATTAAGAGCCGCAGATGCCGCTGAAACTTGTACCAAAATTTTTGGAGGGTAAGTGTTTTCCTGCAGCATCCTGTTAATTCCATTAATCTGGCCAACAATACGATTCAGTCGGTTAGACAATGCTTTATTGTCTTCCTGAGAACGCGCTGTAATTCTGTCACAAACTCCGATACAATGCGGACAATTCTGTCCAAAGACGCTTTCCTTGTTTTCCATAGTATTTTCCTTATATTGAAACATACTATTCAAAATACTCAAAAGTCAAGATAAGAATTGACATTTCAAAATAATAATTTGTTTTTTAGTTTTTATTACTATATTATTGTATCGATTTATTTACAAAAATCTCGATATAAAACCTTCATTAAAAACATAACTTTGAAGGAAGTTTCAACTTCCAAAAAGTTATGTTTCGTTCGCGCTAAGCGAACAGTTCAATAAGAGAGTTTCGCAAGAAACTCGCAGTTTAGTCAAATGGCGCTATCTTAGCCATTTGACTAAACCTTTATTTGCCTTATCACTATTTTTTCATTATAATCTTTTAATTATGGAAAAAAATCTTACTCAAGGAAGCATTTTCAAAAATATTGTCGTATTCTCTCTTCCTTTTTTGTTTTCCTATTTTCTGCAAACTTTGTATGGTCTGGCAGATTTATTTATTGCTGGACAATTTAATGGTGCAAATGTAATTTCAGCAGTTTCCATTGGGAGCCAGGTGATGCACATGTTCACAGTTATGATTGTTGGTCTGGCAATGGGCGGAACAGTTCTCATCGGACAGGCTGTGGGAGCAAAAGATTCCAAAAAAGTTTCAAGCGTTATCGGAAATACCATCACACTTTTTATTATTATTGCGATTATCATCACATTCATTTTACTTGTTTTGTGCAGAAAAATTGTTCTACTTGTGCAGACTCCAGTTGAAAGTATCGAAGAAACAGTTTCATATCTAAAAATCTGTTTCATGGGAATACCCTTTATTGTAGCTTATAACGTAATTTCTTCTATATATAGGGGGCTTGGGGATTCAAAAAGTCCTATGTTTTTTATCACAATTGCGTGCGTCATAAACATTATTCTTGATTACATATTTATGGGAATTTTAGAAATGAAAGCAACTGGTGCAGCAATTGCAACTGTTCTTGCTCAAACTTTCAGCGTTATCATAAGCATTGTTTTTATGAAAAAATCAAAAAATCCTATAAAGATTTCAAATAATGACTTTAAACTCAAATCAAAAATTGCAGGAAACATTTTAAAAATTGGCGTTCCAGTTTGCTGTCAGGATGGATTTATCCAAATTTCATTTATGATTATCACTGTGATTGCAAACAGGCGTGGCGTTGATGTTGCAGCAGCTGTTGGAATTGTAGAAAAAATCATTTGCTTTTTGTTTTTAGTTCCATCAACAATGCTTTCTACTGTCAGTTCCATTGCATCACAAAATATCGGCGCTGGTTTAATCAATCGTGCTGAAAAAACATTATGGATGGGAACTTCCATTGCAGCCGGAATCGGACTTGTCTTTGCATTAATCTTTCAGTTTGCAGCAAAACCAATTTTATCTTTATTTACGGCGGAAACTGTCGTTGTAAATTTAGGCGTTCAATACATCAAATCTTACGTTTTTGACTGCATTTTTGCGGCAATTCATTTTTCTTTTAGTGGATATTTTTGCGCCATGGGAAAATCAATCATTTCTTTCATTCACAATGTTATTTCAATCATCTGTGTAAGAATTCCAGGTGCTTATCTTGCAGCAAAACTTTATCCACAAACACTGTTTCCAATGGGCATGGCAGCTCCACTTGGTTCAGCGCTTTCGGCAATTATTTGCGTGGTAGCTTTTTTTATTTATAAAAAAAAATATAAAAATAATAATCCCAAAAAAAGTGAGGTAATATGTTAATAAAAAAAGAAAACTTAAACTGGTTTGGACGCCATTTGGATTATAACAATGTTCGTTATTTTGATTATTCAGCAAGTGGATTTAGTTTTATTTTAAAAGGAAAAAAAGCTGTTGCTACAATTTTGAGCGACAGTAAAACCTGGAATCAACAGAACAAAGGCGTAATTGGAGTGTACATTACAAATGGGGAAGAATTTTCCTGGCAGAATTTTCCTGCAGAACCAGAAAAACGCATAATTTTGACAGAAGAAAAAAATAATTGCGTACTTTTTGAGTCAGATGAAGAAAAAACAGTTTGCATACGCGTGTTGAAATTAAGCGAAGCTGCTTTTGGATATGCTGGGCTTGAAAAACTTGAAATAGAAGGAGAAATCATTCCTTTACAAGCTTATGAACTTGCCGGCAAAAACTGTTTAAATCTTGAAGTAATCGGTGACAGCATCACCTGCGGATACGGAATCGAAGGTGTGTGGGAAAAAGATACATTTTCTACAGAAACTGAACGGGCCGATAAATCATACGCATTTTTAACAGCAAAAAAACTTAATGCAAATCTTCATTGTTGCAGCTGGAGTGGAATCGGTATCATTTCGAATTACGTCGATCCAGCCACTGCTAAAATTCCAGAAACCTGCTGGTTAATGCCTGCAAACTGGCCTTACACAGACAAATCGCTATCTATAAGACTTGGATTAGAACCTGAAGTTTGGGACGAAAGTCGGTTTTCTCCAGATATCGTTGTAATCCACTTGGGAACCAATGACTCCAGTTGGGTTCAAAATAAGGAAGACAGAAGGCTTAGTTATGTAAGCGGATTGCGACAGTTGATTGAAGCTGTTCATCGCCGCTCCCCAAAAGCAAAAATCTGCTGCTGTCTTGGAGTGATGGGGCAGGATTTATGTAATTCAGTTGAACAGGCTGCAACACTTTTTCAAAAAGATTTCCCAGCAGTGAAAATCAAAACCGTAAAATTTCCAGTACAAAAAGAAGAGGACGGAATTGCAGCGGACTGGCATCCATCAGCCACGACTCACGAAAAAATTGCCCAAATTCTCGCAGACGAACTAAAAAATTTTGAATAATCTGACATTGGAATTTCAGTTTACGATGAACAGCGTTGAACAAAGGGACAAATCTTAATCCATTCAAGGTCTGTCCCCGTTTGATTATATTAAAGGCTGTCCATTCATTTTGGGCAACCTTATTTTTTAGTCATCGTAATGCTTAAAAAGTGCAACAGGTTCCTGTTCAATTCTGATTTCCGGAAGTTTTGGCAAAACTGAATATGAATTTGTAAGCCAATCCCCATCTTTTGCAGAATATGGATCAGTTCCATCTTCCGGATAATTCAAACCGTCTTTTGGAGGACAGAAAAATCTCAATTTCATATCAGCAGGTTTTTCCAAAGAATTTTCAAAGAAATAACTCATCAAATCAACGCATTTAACACCAGGAGCTTTATAAAACCAGTAACCCCCAAATTCCATCATAATGTTTGCATCTTCAAGTTCATCTTTGAAGTAAACTTCAAAAAACGATGGTGTTTTGTCAAAATGAACCGTTGTTTCAACACCTTCAGCATCTTCTGAGCCGCCCCAACGAAGTTTTACAGGAAAAGAAACCTCATCCTTTGATTCAATTGGATGTGTAAAAAAAGGTTTATGAAGTTGCTGTTTATACATTTTGAGAATTGGTTGTTCAATTCCTACATCATGATTATTTGGATTTGTAATTTCAAGCCCAAGCCGACCATCATCACGGAACTGATACAAAGTGAACGCAGAAAGCCATTTATCCTTATCTTTTTGTAAAAGTTCCATAAAATGCTTCATCATATTTGCCTGCTCAAAAGCACCAGTAACATCACCATCACCATTCAGTTCAGAAAGAACCATCGGTTTATCCTGCCCAGTAATTTCTTTTAATCGCAAATAAGTGTTTTTTGCTTTTTCGTAAACCGCATCTACATCATAGCAAGCATAATTATTGTTTTCTTTGGTAGCAACATCAACAGGCCATCCCCAGTGAAGCGAAAGATACTGATCACCAGACCAAATATCAGCCTTTTTATGAGCTTCCAAAAAAATATCTTCCATTTCAAGCTTTCCAGTTTCTTTTTGCCACATTCCTGCACACAAAATCACTTTGACATTTGGCGCATATTCATGCATAACATCGCAAACCAAGCAGAAAAAATCTGCAAGCTGTTGATAAGAAGCTCTTTTATTAAAGCAAAACCATGAACCAGTACACTCGTGATTAACACGAAGCAAAATTCTTCCATAAGGTCGCAAATCCTTTGCAACCTGAATGACTTCTTCCTTAGTCAAAGCAGGATCCATAGTAAGAGTGAGAACAACATCCTGTCCACGCTGACGAATTTCTTTCATAAAACAAAACGGTTCACCATCACGCAAACCTTCTTTTCCACCACGATAAGGAAAATAATCTTCATAAGGATAATCCCAAGCGCCAGTTGGAGTTGCCTGCTTGTGAACTACACTTGCACGTCCAGGCCAGCCTTTATCATTAGGATAATAAGTATACATCAAACTGATTCCGCGGTGAATTTTTCCCATTTTTTGCAGAATATAATCTTGATTTACATAAAGACCGCGTTCACTTCCATCACCCATATCTAAAGCACACCCAGGAGCTTTCAATAAAACTTTGTTTGCCATAAAATCCTCAAAAAATTAGTATTTCTATACAGTATAAACTATTTTTACGAGATTTCAAGAATTATTATGGAATTATTTTTGGCGAGCTCCTCCATTTCATTTCGGATCGGGCTATGCGCCATAAATACTAAAAAAAACACTTTTGAGATGAGTTCAGATAAGACTAAATAAGTAAAAAGATTGGCTTTCTACCAAGATATTTTGAATTTATCACAGAATTTGCGAATTTTCAACTTGGAAATAGTTGTCTGAACTCATGTTTGTGAGGGGGTTACTTAAAGTTTTTTTTGGGGAATTAACACAGGTGATCAAGGGACGTTTCTCTTAACCCCTGACTCACCTTTGTTTCGGTCTTCAAATATTCTAGAACCGGAATGAAATGATAGGGTATTTTTTCAGGGAATTACATATTATTCTTCGACCTGTCAAGAACCGGTTTTGGTTGCTCCAATGCGTTTTACCATTTCTTGTTCTCGGAGTTTTTTGACTGCATTTCTACAGCACGTTTAAAAAGTTCTAACAGATTTGCAATTTCCTGTAATGTAGTTTTAGGATTCTTTTCATTAAATCCATAATTTGTACCGAAGTTTTTTCTATTTCTTTCCTTTCCCATAATTTTTAGGAAATTTTTCTTTTCCTAACTGCCAAAGATATTTATCAATTTGTTTTAAATTGAAATCTTCTAAACCATAATTTTTTTGAAAATCTAATAAAATACTTTTGTATTTTTGATAATCCTTTAAATCATCATTATGAAATATAAGTCTTTTATCAACATTTCTAAAATATTTTAAAAGCTTTTCCACGAAGCTATCAAAAATTGGATATTCATTTGGTTTATGTCTACTACAATACTTTGTAGCAAAGGAATAAAAATTAACACATTTATCATCAGACACTTGAACTTTTGCAATGTCATTTATTAAAGTAACATCATTTATTGCAAGTCTTTCATCAATGTTTAAATCTATAATATGTTTTGCAACATTAAAAATATTTGTAGAATAAAAATCATTCAAAGCTGAAACTTTAATAATTACTTGCTTTATATCCGTATTATTAGGATATGTTTTCATAAACAAATCATCAAGAGCTTCTTCTTGTACTACATAACTCCCCAAATTATCCCATTTTAAAAGATACTTTTGAACTTCATCAGGTGATGGTGGTATTATAAAAGTATTATGATATAACATAAAATTTTCTCCTTTGCTTTTATAAATGTTAATTTGTGAGACACTGTCTCACAAATCTTGAAAGTCTGATAGAACAATCTCATATAACGGAGATTACTTTCGTCAAAGCCTTTTCCAAACTCTGCTGTAAGTTTTTTAGAAAGACCTTCAAGAACAGCCTTTCCGTATTCAGCGCGTTCGTTACCATTTTGTTCGTCTTCTACAATTAATTGTCAAATAGACCAGTAAGAAGTTACCATTGCAAAATTTAAAGCTTTATAGGCATTCGCTCTAGCAGTGTTCAAGATACTGGTGATTGCTTTGTAGAGTTTTGAGATATTTTTGGTTGTGTAGAATTATTTGATCATTGATTTATCATCCAATGTCCTGTCTTGTCCGAACCTACCCTTATAATAGTGCCTGTTGTTTTTAATTCAGTTATAATCCTACTGATTGTTCTTCGTGACTTTCCAGTCTTTTCCGTCAGATCTTCGTATGTAATTGAAGGATTTTGTTTTATCAGTGCCAAAATTGCATTTACAGTGTCATTTACAGTGTCATTTACAGTGTCATCTTTTTGAGCAACAACTATCATATTCGCCTTGAACATCATCATAATGTCGTTAGGATGAACTGTATATTCAGGCTCAGAGATTCCATATTCTTTACAAAGTCGGCAAATTTTTTCTACACCGCGTCCCCAGCTTTCTATGAAACCGGCACGGAAAAATGTATTTGCAATATCTGGATTATGAGGCAAAGAACGATGTTTCTGCATTAAAGTTTCAGCCGTCCAATTGGCAGGAAAAACGCAATCATTACTGATGTAAAGTTTATCCTTGTACACACTGATTTGAACAGGTACCCCTACAGAAAAATCCTGATGAATAAGAGCATTAAAAATTGCCTCGCGAATTGCATCTTTAGGGAACGGATAATGCTCAATGCGTGTAATATTATCGTAAGAGATTTCTGCTGTCAGATATTTTGTATACAGCAAGTCGATTACGCGATCAGCCTGAATCATAAGAGATCCATGAACTTCATCCTGATATCGCAAATCTGCATCATTTTCAAAGAAGCCGATTTTTACAAACGCCCCAGTTATCCATTTTTCAGGATTACGATGGAAGAGCAAAACTGCAGCCCTCTTAAGCATAGTTCCGTCAAGCAAATTCAGTTTTTCAAGCAATTCTAAATTTGAAAGCTTCAAATCATCTTTACTCATACGACCGCTACGGATTGCTTCGCGGTAAAAAATGTCAAAGCTTTCTTTATCAAGGTCGTCTATGCTTATATTTTCAAACGGAACAGAATCCCAATTCTTACCGGTCTTCCGCAATAGAAAATTAGTCAATGCCGAACCTTGCAAAAGCTGTTTTGTACTTCCGGTTCTATAGTGATACTCTCCCTTGTAGTTCACAGGGTACGGATTTTCTTCAACGGTAATTTTGATGACATCCAGCCCGTTTTCATTCATCAAGTCAACATCAACAATCAGTCCAAGAACATCTCGAACTTTATTTGGAATATCTTCCATAAGCTTCTTGGAATCTACAACGCCACAAACAGAACCATCATCACGCTTTCCAATATAAAGCACACCACCCTGTGCATTTGCGAAACCGCAAATCCATTTGAGATATTCATCACGCCAAGATTCTTTGTATTCGATTAATTGTGATTCAAAATATCTCATTTCTTTGTTCCCCATGTGAATCCAAACAAAGCTTCAGAATCATCACCTAATTTTAAGATTTTGTTATTTTCTACTATTGTTTGAATTTTCTCTGAATAGGTCGAAAGCCTATCAAATGCAATAAAAATTTGCTTGCTAAAAGTCGTGTATTGGACAAATATATTTTCTAATGGTTCATCACCTATGTTTTTGAAAAGCAAAGAGTCATGTATAATACAAGGCAAACAAGTTTGTCTTAGTAGACAAAGATCTAAAATAATTAAGTTTTTATAATTTGTTCCAGTTCCATTATCATCTACAGAACTATAATCATAATTCTTTTGTTTCAAATTTAAAACAGGTGCTTGATGTTCTGTTGCATATATCTTCGAATTTATATTAACTAACTCCACATTTATTCTGTTTTGCAATTGAATCAAAACAGTCCCTATTTCTTGTTCGAGACGTTCTTCACTTTGTTTTTTAGAATCTTTAAGAGATTTCAATTTGTCATAGGAATCAGTTTCTGCTATTAATTCTTTTTTATGGCTTACAACATTTTCTATTTTTGATAATAAAACTTTTGACAATTCTTTTTCATTTTGATATAAGTCCAATTGTTTTAATAAATCAGATATTTCTTTATTACAGCTATTCACCAATATATCTAATTCAGCAATTTCTTGTTTTACTTCACTATTCAATATCTGAAACAAACCTTTATGAAATGCATCCACCTCAGATAGAGATTTAGTATCAACATTTGGGAAAAAAGATTTTAATGATTCATAAAAATCCTTATCACTTATTGTAGGAGAAATATTTTCAGCCAATTCGAATTGAAGTCTATTACGCTTATTCTCATATTTTGCTAATTTAGACCGAATAATTGATAGCTCATCTTTTATTGTTCTAGTTTCTGCTGTTCGTAGATTCTCAATATCTAAAGTATCTCTGTCTAAGTCTGATGCGATAGAAGAAAGTTCCATATTAGTTTTTTCAATTTCTTTTTTGTCTAATTCATATTCTCGTTTATTTATTTTTGGTATAAATCCCTGTTTTATAGATTTGTTATAAACACTAAGTTTTTCCAAATTCTCTTTGACTAATGCTTCATATTTTTTTATGCTAGAGTATAAATTATACAATTTTAAAAGACGAAGTACGCTTTTTTCTCCAGCTTCGCCATCAAAAAATTGAAATGGTCTATATTCATTATAGTTTTTTCTCTGATAAATCCTATAATATCCTGAAACTGTCTCTCTAAATGATAAATCTTCATTTGTAATTTTATATTTTTCTTTTAAGAACACTCGATACTCATCGATAGATATCTCCTGCTGTATTGAATAGTCATTATTGCATTTTAATACAAGATTAGGATTCTTCGTATCTCTAACAAATTTATAAATTTCACCATCAAATGAAAATGCAAATTTAATTTGATGAAAATCCACATTACGATGTACATCAATACATTTTTCAATATAATCATCTCCACCAAATACAAAATCAATTATCATAAGAAAAGTTGATTTTCCAATAGAATTTGTACCTGTTTCATTTCCTAAAACAACATTTAATCCTTGATGAAAAGATATTTTCTGATTTTTTGTATTAAACTTGTCGCATATTATTTCATTCAACATTGTATATTACCTCACTTTTTTCATTAAGAGTTATTTTTCCAAGATAAAAAAGAGCATCTAGAGTTTCTACAAAATCACTTGCAGAAGAAAAATATTTTTTTGTAATTTCATATAGACTCAAAACAGATAGAGTCCTCTTTTGCACAATATCCAATACTTGAGGAAATTTACCAATACAACTTTCTTTAACGGTGAATAATTTATTCGGTAACTTCATCAAACACCTCACAATTTTGAATAAAATATGAAATAACAATTTCTGCACAACCTTTGTCGCTTGTATTAGTCTTTGATAATAACCACTCTACAAGTGCATCAAATATTTCATTTTTTGAATCCAATGATTCTGTCGTAGTTTGATAAGCAAGTTTTATTGTTGTTGCAAGTCGCGAAAAATTTAGTTGTTTTGTTTCTTCTAAGTTCTTAAAATAGTTTTTTATGAAGAGATAGTATTCTGTAACAAAGGCTGTAACTTTTATTCTTAAAATAGATTCAGAAGCTAAAAATTTTTGTTTTATCTCTAAAGGATCTAATCGAAGTTCTGTTTTATTTATTGTCGACGTATCAATTTCAGTAATTTTTTCTATCAAATTTTCCAAGTTTTGTGACATATCTAAATTGGATAGGTCATTTTTTGTGGCTAGGGCATTATGCAATTCTCGTTTTTTATTTAAAAGTTCATTATATTCATCTAGACTTTTATGAAAATCAAAATTTTTATGACAATTGAAACATAAAGCTATTTTATTTTGAAAAGATTCCGAATTTTCTCCAAAAACAGTTACAGAATTCAGTATCTTGACTTCATCTGAAGTAGGACTATTCGGATAAATGTGAGCAATTTCATATACTTTTGTTCTTTTATTTCCAATATGGATTAATTTATCGCCACAAAGGGGGCATAGTCCATTGACTTCTAATAAATGCAATCTATCATCTGAGTCTGATATTGATTGCCGTTTTATGCAGTAATCAGGGCAATCATTTATATTTCGCTCTATTAACTTCTGTATCATCCACTTGCTCTTCTAAACAATGTAATTCTTTTTTATAAAGTTCCTTGCATTTGATTAAAATTAATCAATGCTCTGAAACAATACTAGTTTATTAATAAACACTTGCAGATTTCTTCTCTACAGCATCAATTTCAATTATTTCAGCAGGATTCTTTCCTGCGGCTGAAAGTTGATTCCATTTAGTTTTTACAAGTTCGATTCTTTGTTTTCCAATTCCAACATATACAAGAACAAAAATTTTTTTGTTGGTATTTTCTGTCTTTGCATATTCTTCTATTTGGACTTCCAACCCATGTACACACTGTGCATTTGAACTCAACTTTACTTCAACAACTGTTTTGTCTATTCCTCGACTTATTTTAAAATCAACAGGTCCCCTTCCAGAATCTGTTTCAGGACTAATATCCCAGTTATTTTGTTTACAATACATTAATGCTACAGCATGAATAGTACGCTGAACATTTTTCTCTAATGCACGTTTATCTTTGGGATTAACTACAAGAGCACCACGATGTAACTCCACCCACTCCTTATAGTTCAATAAAATTTCTTTAGTGGCGGAGAATGAATCTTTCTTCTCTGAATCATTTATATTCACAGTAGATTTGCAAAAATTGACTAAATAATCTGTATCTTCATAAAAATTACATTTCTCGACTCTTGATTTTCGGTAAGCATCAATTACTCTATTCAAAACTTCGGGATTTTTAAATATTGTATTAAGTAAATAGTCTTTTTTAGCCGAAGCTGTCATTTTTGCCCATTGAGATGAAACTAAACTATTTATTTCCCTTTTAATTGCATTGTTTTCACGGCAAACCCTATCTATATCATCCCAATCACGAGCTATTGGAAGTTTATGCAAAATATCACAAGGAAGCAAAAGAAGAGGAGCATTTTTGTATGGATTAAATAAAATACCATCATTAAAAAAATATTCTGGGTATTTTTTTTCATTCATATTCAATTCTTTATATACTCTCTTCGTGTAAGCTAATATATCATCATAAACAATTCTTGCTACCATATCGCTTATTCTATCTGGGCCGACATTCTCTTCAAAAAGACTAACCAATTGAAATATTTCAGGTTGATTTGAGCCAGCTTTTATTATTTCAAAAGCATCGCGTATAATTTTCTCACGAAGTTTTATTCCAAATCCTGCACCTCTAGTACCTTGTGAAAAACCAAGATTTATACCATTTACTTCAGAAAAGTTAAATCTAGACAATGCAGTTCTATAGATTTTATCATTATAAGAAGAATTACTTAATAAAACTCCTATCGAAGAAAAATAATCATTTACTTTCTTGTAGGACTCCGCAAATTCTGGAATTACGCAATTTTGCAAGCGTTTTATATTTATGAAAAAATGACTATCAATGTCAAGAAAGACATCGAATACTCCTAATTGGTACATTTGTTCTTGAGATATTCCAAATTCTTTTGAAAACAAAACTGGCATATTTTTTCTACCTCCCCTCCACAATGGCGATTTCTTCTTCTGTAAGACCGTAGAGTTCATACACAAGTTCATCTATTTTGTGTTCTAGTTCACTTGTGTCGGCTGTAGCGTCGGCTTTTTTTACAGTAAGAATTTTTTCTACTATGTCTATGATAGTTTTTTGTTGTTCTGGTTTTGTTTTAGGAATAGGAAATGTTCTTAATTTATCGACTCCAACATCTACTCCAATACCTCTATGTTTTGCATTTTTATAAAACCATTCACTAGCATAACTTGAATTCAGTAAAGCAAGAATAAATAGTAAATTTGTTGAATTCTTACTTATAATTACATTATATGACATACCAACAAATAAACTCTTGTCATCAAATGTAAAATTTGGTTTTCCAAACATTGATGGTCCAATTATTTTTTTTTGAGTAAAATCATCATGAACTCTTGCTCTGTGTAAACCATAAGGTTTATATGTTGAAGTAATATAGTCAGACATGTAATCTAAATGAGCTTTTAAATTCTTGAAATTATTATTATTTTTAATTTTGTCTCTGTTTAATGAATCAGAATAAATAAGATGTCGTATTTTACTGTAATCTGTGTAATATCGATTAATACATCCTTCATCTTCATATAATTCAAAAATATCCTTTTCTTCAGTTGTAAGTTTCATGGCTTTGTATTCATCTTCTGATAATACAAAAATTCCTTCATTTACAATGTGCTTTGGATCTGGGTTTCGCTTATACATCTTATTACTGATTTTATCCGATGCTTCGACTATACCTTGGAAAACTGTACAAACATCATTTAATGTTAGATCAGAATTATTCTCTCTTTTTTCAAAAATTATTTCATCATTTTCAGAAAATAATTCATCCTGAGGTATAGTTACTTGTTTTGAAAAAATATCTTCCTGTATATTACTTACATTGTCATCCAATTTTTTATAAGAGCATAACTCTTTCTTTTTTGTTTTACGTAACTCAGATATCATATGATAACCAACTACATTTTCAAAAACAGTGAGATTACCAATATCAACAATGTCAATAAATGACATTTCATTCTTTATATGCCGGATTAATTTTTTTGCACCAGAACTATTAATCCAATAGCGTGATGTAATAAATGTAATGATTCCATTAGTTTTAAGTAATTCTATACCTTTATGCATAAAGTAAAACCAATAGTCCATTTTACCTGCATGATATTTTTGTCCAAAATGAGTATTGTTTACTTTTGAAAAAACATGCTCGTTTCCAAGTTCCTTTATATACGGCGGATTACCAATCACAATATCAAACCCATTTTTAATTCCAAACATCCATTCTGCATCAAAAAAATCAGCACTACGGTTTTTGTTATAAGGATCCCAGGTTGAAATTAATTTAGCATTTTCTTTTCCAAATCCAAGTTTAAGCAATTCTTGTTCAAGTTCACCTCTTATTCGTTTATCTTCCTGGCGAAGTTCGAACTTATGTTTAGGAGTTTTTGCCTTAAATAAATCATGACGAACTTTCTGTAATTCAAGCATCAAATCATCAATTTCTTTAGAACTTAAATATGCCTGTTCATCGTTCAATCCAATTAAACTATTTGCTGTAACAAAGCGGTTTTCAAGGTTCGGCAGAGGTCTAACACCAAAGTTAGCCTTATTATCATCAACTTTTTGGTCTACAATCAAAGAAATAAAGAATCTTAATCGGCTAATCTGCGTTGCAATCGGCTGAATGTCTATTCCATGAATACAGTTTTCAATCAAATAGAGTTTTCGGGCATAGTCCAGTTCATTGTCGTCAAAAACTGTAAGTAGTTCTTTTTGAAGTTCATTCTTTTCTTTTGGAGTGAGCTTTGTATCATTGGAAATCTTTTGTATCTGAATCTGCTTCCAGTTATCATTCTGTGGGTCAAGTTTATGAATTACATAAACCATTTTCTGCAAGATTCCCATTGGGAATGCGCCGGAACCACAGGCAGGGTCTAAGATTTTACATTCATCAATGTATTTCAGAATCTGAAAACGTTCTTCTTCTGTAAATTCAGGTTCATTTTCATTATAGGCGATAAGATTATCGAGTCTCTGGTCAAGAGTGGTTTCGAGAGCCTCAACCACCGCAGCTTTTTCTTGCAAAGTTCCTTTAGAAAGTGCCGCATCTTTTATTTTTGTTTTTAAATAAGCCTTCAAACTTTCATCAACCATGTATTCTACAATTGGACGAGGAGTATAGAAACTTCCGGTCTGCTTTCGGGCATTTGTTTTTGTTTCAGGGTTATAAGAAGCAAGAAGATTTTCAAATACACGCCCTAAAAGTTCCGGGTCGAGTGCGATATCTTCTTCTACAGGTGTGTTTTCTGCAATTGTGAACTTATACTTTTGCAAAATATTGATAATTCCGTTTACAGTAACATCTTTTTTCTTTTTGTCATCATATTCAGAACTTAAATCTACCCTTATCTCTTTACCAAAGAAAACATAATCAGGAACAAAAAGTTCGTTGTCTTTACGGTCGCTGAATCCGTCTTCGTAATCAATTACAGCTCCGCCTTTTTTACCTTTTAGTTCATCATCCTGATGGTCAAGACATTCAAAAAGTCCGCCGTTCATAAACGGAACTTTTGATTCAATAAGTTTTATAAAAGCATTCGGATTTTTATGATAACGCTGGTAGCGCATAAGGCTTGTTGCGTTCTGATTTTGTCTGTCAATACGGAATGCACGTTTTCCATGTTCGGCATTCAAACTTGCAAAGAAAAGATTCTGCAGAATTGCTTTGTAATAAATACTTACAGATTCAGGATTTGCACTATCATCTTTTTTATTGTAATCAGGACTGAATGTTGTAATTATTTCACGGATTGCATTTTCATCAAATAATTCTTCTGGAATCAAATCTTTTTCTTTGATGAACCATACGAACAAAAGACGTGTCAAAAGCCGGATAAGATTTTTTGCGTTGTGTTCTCGAAGTTTATCTTCTTTTGTAAAAAGGCTATTTTTTTCAGCTTCCATTTCGTAGCCTGGGTAAACAACCGTTTTAATTGCCCAAAAGTACCAGTTAGAGAGTTCTGTGTAAAAGCGTTTGTTCAAGGCTTGAGTATCAAGAACTTCGCTCCATGCTTTGTGCAAAGTTTCAAAATTTGTGATTGTATAATCTGCACTAAGCTGTGCAAGGCTCATATCAAAAAGAATTTCGATGTGGGCACGATGTGGTTTTTCAAAGACAATGTCTTTAATCAAAGTTACTTTTTCAAGAACATCGCGGTTGCTGTCTTTCTTATTTACACGGCGGTTTATTATTGCAAGTGTAAGATTTTTTCCATATTTATAAATAATGATAATTGGAATTGAAAAGAGTTTATTTATTTCTCGTGTAATGCCTGCAATCTGTGTTTTTGAATATTCCTCTCCATTTAATTCAATGGCAAAACATAAATATGACTGTGGATTCAGGGGATCAAGTTTAGAATCAAAAAGCTGTTGCTGTCCTGTAAACGAATCATCTGTAAGCTGAAAAAGTATATCAATGGTTTTCCAATTATCAGTTAATGCTTTTTCTTCGTTGAATCTGTCTGCAGCAGGGGATGATTCAATATAATTTTCCTTAAACTCTGCATAAGTTTTATTATCTAACGGAGCCTGTAAACTTGTATCATATCCAAGAACAGAAAAAAGATTAATTCCGGCTTTTGAAACATCATCTTTTGCAAATGCTTTAATTGCTTCCTGAATGTTCAGCTTTTCATCAGTATTTTTTGCCATTTTATTTGTTCTCCAATTTTGTTTCTAAATTTTGAAGGCTTTCTAAGAAATGTTTTTCTACCAAAGAAAGTCTGCCTATTTCTTTTTTCTTGTATTTTTTATATTCCTCATGAGCTTTGTCCAGAGCCTGCTGATGTGAAACACGCCCTGCAGTTGTAAGGATTTCGCGCCTTGTCATTTTTAGATAGTCATCAATTGTTTCAAGCCAGTCTTTCATGTACATTGGCTCATGATTTAATGCCCGAACTTCAGCAATATCAAGATAAGCTGTAACAATTTTGTTCAAGGCATCAAGTTCCTCATCAGAAAGGTAGTTTTTTGCAATTTCTACATCACTTTTTTTTATTTCTTTTCCAGTCCAAGAAGTCAATCCCATATTCAGTTTTTCAGCATCAGCCCGTTCATATATGATTTCTGCAGCAGTGTGCTTATGAGCCGCCCAATGCATTTTATTCTGAACTTGCTTAAAAAATGTTATTGAACTTTCTGCATTGGGATTGTAGTCGATACTTGTGGCATAAATATCCAAAACTTTGCGCCAGAAAAGTTTTTCACTTGAACGTATGTCTCGTATTCGGGCTAAAAGTTCATCAAAATAATTCCCGCCACCAAGTTCTTTTAACCTGTTATCATCAAGAGCAAAACCTTTTTGCATGTATTCTTTTAGAATCTGCATTGCCCAGAGTCTAAACTGAGTTCCGCGAAGTGATTTTACACGATATCCTACGGAAATTATAACATCGAGATTATAATATTCTACTTGATATGTTTTTCCATCTTTAGCAGTTGTTGCAAAATTTGCAACAACTGAATCGCTTATATATTCACCTTCTTCAAAAACGTTCTTAATATGTCTGGAAATTGTAGACTTATCACGCTGAAAGAGCTCTGCCATCTGGTCAATAGAAAGCCATACCGTATCATTATCAAAAGTCGCTTGTATTTGAGTAATTCCATCCTCTGTTATGTACATTATAAGGCTTGTTTTATTTTCCATACATCAGTTTCTCCCATAAAAAGTCAAGAAGATTGTTTCAACAATCGATAGACTTTTTACGCTGCTCCGTAATGCAATGAGGGGCAGCAGTTGATAAAAAAGTTCGCAACGCGAACTTGTGAATTAAAACTTTGACGCTATTTAGGCAAAGTTTTAATTACACTCTCCCTATTTAATAATCAGCCATGTTACAAGTTCAAAATCATTTACATTTGATGCCTGTTTATCTTTTTTGATTAGAACTGCATTTCGGCTGGTTGTGAGTTTCATTGCACTGCGTTTCTTAAAACTAGACATAATTTCTGCAACTGATTTATCAAGCAAATCTGTATACTTTGCCATGTTGCAACCGTTGTTTGTCTCTTTGTTGAAAAGCTCGCAGAGTTTATCATAAGGAGCATTTTCACCAGAACACAAAAGTCTGTAAACTTCCAGAATGGATTTTGCACTTGTGTAATTGTAAATCTTTGAACCATCTTCATAAATATAAACTAAGAAATACGGATTCAAAGGATTAATCTTTTCACATTCATCAGTTGCATTTTTTTGACGCAAGCAGAAGATAACTCCAGGTTTGATAATCTTTTTTGCTGTATCTTCAAATGTTTTTGATGAACTATGAACAGTATTTTCTGGGGATGGTATTACCGCATAAATTCCGTCAGGAATTCTTTCCATCTTAGCGGCATTCTCTTTTATGAAATTCGAAAGTTCCACCCGGAAATCATCCAAAGTAAAATCTGTCAATGAAATTGAGTCTGCCATGTCTTCCAAATCCAGCACTTCGTCTTTCAGGCGTTTAAGTTGCTGGTCGCGGTATTTCATATCTTCATCAATCAGTTCTTTTACTTCATCAGTTTTAAGAATGTTATCTTCTGCAGTTGCAGTAAGGTCTACCAAAGCCATACGGCTTTCTACACGGGTTTTTAGATTGATGTAATCATCCAAATCCTGTGTAGGCCAGAAGTTTACAAGCTGAATACAGGAGTTTGTGCTTCCCAAACGGTCAATTCGTCCGAACCTCTGAATAATACGTACTGGATTCCAATGAATGTCATAGTTAATAAGATAGTCGCCATCCTGTAAATTTTGACCTTCAGAAATACAGTCTGTAGCAATAAGAATATCAAGTTCTTTTGCTTTTTCTTCGGTTGTAAGATTAAGTTCATCACGATGCTTTGCTTTTGGTGCAAAGTTTGTAAGAATCATATTAAATTCATTCTTACCAAAACTTGCTGTACTGTTAGAACCACAAACGCAACCTGATTCTAGTCCAAGCTCTTTTTTTGCCCAAGGCTGAATGTTTTGATACAGATATTCGGCAGTATCAGAAAAGGCTGTAAATACAACAACTTTCTTATTTCCTGGATTTATAGGATTTTCAACCTTGTTTTTAATAAGTTTTTTTAATTCCATAAGTTTTGCATCGCGTTCAGTTGAAACCTGATTTGCAATACTATAAAGCATTTTAAAAGCGTCTTTATCACTTTTAAGATCTGCAAGCCACTTATCAAGTTCTAAGTCCTCAAGTTTGAATTTTAACTTTTTACCTACTTGTAAATCTGATTCATTTTCCCAATCATCATTTTCATTTTCTAACATTAAATCATCTTCATAATTCTGTTCAACTTCATAAGATGATGTATTTTCCTTTTTTGTTTCCAGTTTTTTGAATACAGAAATTTTCTGTTCAATATCATTTATCTTATCAATTGTACGTTTTATAGATAATGAAAATGAATGAATAGAACTTTCGAGCCGCTTCAAATATCCGACTTTCATCATTCCAATCAAGGATTTTTCACGGTCTTCCTGAATAAAGGCTTCTACTGTTGAACCGGCTTTTGTTGCATATTCTGCCTTTTTATCTTCTTTTAAGTATGAAGATGGAGTAAATATTGCTAGTTTATATTTTGAAATCTGTTCATCAATTGCTGCGTAACTTGGAAACATATCCTCTGTATCTATTTGAGGATAGATTGGGATCGGCTTTTTTCTTTCAGGAAATTTTCCAACATCAGCTTCATTGTAAAATTTAGTGATGTGTTTTCGTGAACGGGCAATTGTCAGTTCATCAAGAAGTTTGAAAAATGAGGAGTCTAATTTTTCCATCAAATCTTTAGTCAAACGATTTGGATTTTTCTTTGGGTCAGCCCAGTAAGTAAATTGTTTTTGTGCTGTTTCCAGTGTTTTTGCAATATCCGCAATTCCTGTACTTTCAAGAAGAGCCTGCTGGTTACATTCGGTAATAAGATTAATCTGATTTCTCAAATCTTTAAGCGTATTATTTACAGGAGTAGCAGAGAGCATAAGAACTTTTGTTTTTAAACCAGATTTGATTATTTTTTCCATAAGCCATTTAGCACGGTTCATTCTGCGTTCACCTTTGGAATTTTCTTTTTCCATTGGATTACCTTTGAAGTTATGACTTTCATCAATAACAACAAGGTCATAAGCACCCCAGTTAAATGTTGCAAAATCATGACCGTCTGCACCAGATTTACCTTCAATGCGCCCCATATCCGTATGGTAAAGAACATTGTACTGAAAGCGGTCTTTTGCAAGAATGTTCAAAGTACTGTTTTTGCTTGCCTGATACACCGTCCAGTTATTGCTAAGTTTTTTAGGGCATAGAACAAGAACACGATAATTGCGAAGTTCAAAATATTTGATTACTGCAAGTGCTTCAAAAGTTTTTCCAAGACCAACCGAATCAGCAATAATACAACCATTATGTTTTAGCAATTTATTGACAGCACCTTTTACACCGTCTTTCTGAAATTCATAAAGTTTATTCCAGACAACAGTATCTTTAAATGCAGTTTCATCAAAAAGTTTATTGTCTTTTTGTTCGTCCAGATAATCTTTAAAAATGCTGTAAAGTGTTTTGAAGTAAACAAGCTCAGGTTCATTTTCTTTATAAAGAAGTTCCAAATATTTTAACACTTCCTCTTTTACATCCTGAACAAGACCGGTATCATCATTCCAGATTTTATCAAACCAGCCTTTAAGTTCATCTTTCTGGCGGTCGCTATCTACAATAAGATTTAATTCAATATTATTAGCTTCTTTTTTTAAGCCTAGCCCGCTGGTAGTAAAATTTGAACTTCCAGAAACAGCTTTTACTTCGCACAAATCCTGAATATGACGTTCTGCATAATACATTTTTCCATGAAGAAAATTGGGTTTTACAATTGATTTAATTTCAACCTTATCCTGAATCCAGTCTGCACATTTTGCTGCAATACGCTTTTGACTAAATTTTTCTGCAGGATTAATTACAATAGATTCATCTTCAATTTTATAATTACGAACATCAACATTATCAGAAGTAATAAAAGTCGGTTCTCCAAAAAGAAACTTCATGCTTTTGATAGAATCAAGCTGCTCATGCAAACCGTAGTATGCAAAAATCGTAAAATACGCAGAAACTACAGAAAGCTCTGAACCTTCCTTTACGACATCTTTTAAAAATTCACCAACGCTTCCGTAATCTTTGTTATCTCTGATTAATGTATCTGACATTATTTTCCCCAATTAAATTTTCTACGCGTTCCTATCTTGTCTTAAATAAATAATTAAATCATCATTTTGTAATTTAAATACAGTAAAAATTTCTTGTATTCTTTTCACAAAATCATTTGCACTAAGATTTATTTCTACAAAAGTTTTTTCAGTTATTTTTTCAGCCCTACGAATTTCTTTTTTATCAGTTGCGAAATATTTTTTATTTTGCTTAGAAATTAACTCTTTATTTGATGATAATGAATCAAATAGTTTCTCATCCTTTTTTGCTAAATGTTTGCAAATCTGTTTATAAACATCCTTCCAGTTTTCTAATCCTTTATAAGCACAGCTCTCGATAATAATTGCATATGGCTTTTTATAGGTAAAATCTTCTGTAATTGAATGAGGTTCTTCTTTATTTAATTCTGCAATAATACGTTCATTATTATAATCTTTTGAATCAATTACCACAGGCGTTTCTTTTTCCCTTACTCCTGTAAATTGTGATACTAAAGCTGCAATTTCTTCTGAATTTTTTGAAAATTGTTCTAAAAGCCTTATATATTGCTTTTGAAATTCAGAAGCAGCTTCTACTTCCTCAATACTTGAATGGTCTAATCCTATCCAAATATCATCTCTTAATGAAAGTAAATTTTCATAAGTTCCTGTAAGGTCTTTTAGTATCTTATTAATTTTTTCATCTGCATTTAACATAACACTTTCCTAAAAATAATTTTACCAGTTTATTTACTCTTCACACATTTCTCTTTTATTCATCTCACAAATATCACCAACATCACAATTAAAAGCCTTACAAATCTTATGCAAACTTTCCATTGAAACGTATTCACCTTTACCCAACCGAGCAAGGATATTTGTTGATATTCCTGCAAGTGGTATTAAATCTGTCTTCTTCATTTCTTTATCAATAAGAAGTTTCCATAATTTTTTATAATCTACTTGTCCTTCCATAACGCAAAATTATATCACAAAACTTCTTTGTTTTGTAATAAATATTGATTAATCGTGATATTTTTTCTTCCATCAAAGTATACCACACCCACAGTGTCAAAGAACGTCCCTATCACTTTTTTTTGGAGCATATCATATCAATCAATCATTACCTCACATTCCCCACAAAACCGACACGTGTTGCTCTTACTTAAACTAATTTTTGCAAATATTCAACGAATGCCAAAACATCAGATTTTTTATACTTTCTGCGGCTTCCATCTTTGATTACCTTTGCTCTGAGCCATTCATAAAGCTCTGCAGTAAAGAAAGATGATGAAGCACATCTCAAGAATTCAATTACTTCTTTTTGAAGCATGAGTTCTTCTTTTTATAGAAGAAAAATGCTTATTTCTAAAAAAAAATACTGTTGATTGATGTGAATAATTGACTGTTATAAAAAATCACTGTAAAATAATAAGACTAGTATGAAGGTTATTTAACCTGCTTCAATAGAAAACAAATTTTTATATATGGAGAAAAACATGGCTACAAAGTATGTTTACTTTTTCGGTAATGGAGACGCTGAAGGTGATGAATCAATGCGTCCTATCCTTGGTGGTAAAGGTGCTAACC
>SAMEA104315430__coassemble_169_pt1 | contig 35325 bp, 35 predicted proteins | sample SAMEA104315430__metabat2_low_PE_026 | metagenome-assembled genome bin SAMEA104315430 (sample SAMEA104315430) | gut metagenome | biome: Monkey gut; feature: monkey-associated habitat; material: faeces | place: China | collected 2013 | reverse complement strand
GCGTAAAAAGTCTATCGATTGTTGAAACAATCTTCTTGACTTTTTATGGGAGGAAATATGAAAATTGCTTTAGTTGGATATGGAAAAATGGGACATATGATTGAACAGTGTGCTTTACGTGCGGGGCATGAAGTTGTTTCCACAATAGACTGTTTTGCAAAAGATGCGACATGTCTTATTCCTCAAAATGAGCCTCAAGCTTTATGTCGTGCTGTTAAATCAAGCGGAGCAGAAGGAATTATCGAATTTACTCATCCATCTTCTGTAATTGAAAATATCAAAACTCTTTTGCCTTTAGGACTTCCCATTGTTGTCGGAACAACTGGCTGGAATGATAAACACACTGAAATTGCAGAACTGGCAAAACAGGTAGGTGGAACAGTTATGACAGCAGGAAATTTTTCTATCGGTGTGAACATGTTTTATAAAATCGTTGAAGAAGCCGCAAAAATTATGTCAGAATACAATGATTACGATGTTGCAATTTGGGAAGCTCATCACAATCAAAAAGCAGACAGTCCAAGTGGAACCGCATTGGAAATTGCTCGTCGAGTTATGAACGGTTATCCTTCAAAAACACAAATCGTGACAGATGCTTTTCACGAACGTCCTCAAGCTAATCAGCTTCATGTAAGTTCCACCCGTTGCGGTAATATTCCAGGTACTCATAAAGTTTTCTTTGACGGAACTGCCGATACAATCGAAATTACACACACTGCTCGAAGCCGCGAAGGATTTGCGGTCGGTGCAGTTGAATGTCTTGTACGGTTGGACAATTGCCTGAAAACTGGAAAACTACAGAAAGGCAGTCTTTACGATTGGAATGATATAATGGAAAAATAATAAAACTGTCAGGGTATCTTTAACAAAATGCCTTGACAAAATAATTGGGAATTCTATGACATTAATAAACTGGATTTTTTTAGGCAGCATAATTTTATTTACAGGAATTTACGTTTTTTCTTCTATATTAAACATAAAAATTCTTCGCCGGATTTCAAGTTGTTTTCCTCTTCCTTTGGCTGGAATATTAAATATCCAGTTGTTGATGAATAAACTTCCTGATTCAAAACATATTATTTACCTTACAATTGGTTCAATTTTCTTTATAATTTTGTCTCATTTTTTTTATCTTTTTAAGGAGAAAAATTGGAGTCGAAAACTCTGTAAATTAAGTTTTTTCATGCTCACCACCTGTTGGATTCAATTATATAAATCAGTTTTGTACATAATAGATATTCCATTGTGGTTCATTATTCTTTTTTCTTCTATATATATAGTTCTTTTATTAGCTGTTTTAATTTTTGGTAGCAGAAAAAACTTTTCATCATATCTCAGCTGTTCATGTTTGTTTTTGGCTGATGCGCTGCTAAACTTTTTCTCACTTGTTTATCTTTTCTTTATTCCAGAAATCCAGTCGGTTTTGTTATTTACAGGAGCTTTTCTTTCTATAATAACAGTAGCGTTTTACATAATTTTTGATGACAAAAAAATTAAGTTCAAAAACCAATACATTTTAATTTTATTTGTGATATCAGAGTGTTTAATAATGTATTCAAATTTACTTAACTAAAAAGTTTATTTTCGATTTTTATAAAATGTGATATGAATTACCTTCTCCAAAAAAAATAATGTTTTACTTCATACATTTTACTTATCATTGTTAGGAAATATTGAAATTTTCTCAGGAATTAAATATAATACATCTGTAAAATTGGGGCTTATGTTTCGATTTTTTCAAATCACTTTATTATTAGGATAAAATTATGACTATTACTGAAATGCTTGGACAGAGCGGTCTTTTAACTCTGCTTGGTATGTGTGTTGTGTTTAGTTTTATTATTATCATGATTTTAGGAATGAAACTTCTGCATGTTGTACTTCATGCCTTGAAACTTGATGTTGATAAACCTTCTGAATCTGTTAATGCAAATGGAACTTCATTGAGTGCTGGAGCATCTGCTTCATCTCCTGTTGCAAATAATGATGCTGTTGTAGCTGCAATTGCTGCTGCAGTTCATGACAAAATATTAAATTCATAAATAATTTTTAAGAGGAAATAAAATGGCTAAAGTTGGAATTTCAGAACTTGTAATTCGTGATGCTCATCAGAGTCTTCACGCAACTCGTATGACTACTGCAGATATGCTTCCTATCTGTGATAAACTTGACAAAGTAGGTTACAAATATATTGAAGGATGGGGTGGAGCAACTTACGACTCTTGTATTCGTTTCTTGAACGAAGATCCATGGGAACGTCTTCGCAAGCTTCACGCAGCTCTTCCTAACAACAAAATCATGATGCTTCTTCGTGCGCAGAATCTTCTTGGTTACAAACACTATGCAGATGATGTTGTAGAAAAATTTGTCGAAACTGCAGCTAAAAACGGTATTGGATGTTTCCGTATTTTTGATGCTTGTAATGACCCGCGTAATATGGAATGTGCAACTAAAGCTGCAAAAAAATCTGGCGTTGACGTTCAGATGGCTATCTCTTATGCAGTTACACCATTCCACACAAACGAAAAATATGCTGAACTTGCAAAAACTTATGCTGATTTTGGTGCTGACTCAATCTGTATCAAAGATATGTCAGGATTGCTCAAACCTTACGAAGCTTATGACCTTGTTAAAGCAATCAAATCAAAAGTTGATCTTCCAGTTGAAATTCATTCACATGCAACAACAGGACTTTCAGTTGCTTCTCTCCTCAAAGGAATCGAAGCTGGTGCTGATATCGTAGACACAGCAATTTCTTCTATGTCTATGGGTACATCTCACTCACCAACAGAAACAATCGTAGAAATGCTCAAAGGTACTGAATACGATACAGGCCTTGATACAAAACTCCTTCTTGAAATTGCAGCTTATTTCCGTGAAGTTCGTAAACATTATTCATCACTTGAGTCTGCATTCCTTGGAGCTGATACACGTATTCTTCTTTCACAGGTTCCAGGTGGAATGCTTTCTAATTTGGAATCACAGCTCAAACAGATGGGCGCTGGTGACAAAATGGATGAAGTTCTTGAAGAACTTCCAAGAGTTCACAAAGATGCCGGTTATGTTCCACTTGTAACTCCAACTTCTCAGATTGTTGGAACTCAAGCTGTATTTAATGTAATTCAGGGTCGTTATAAAATCATGACTGCTGATTTTGCAAATCTTGTAACAGGAAAATTCGGAGCTCTTCCAACTGCTGCAAATCCTGATGTTGTAAAACAGGGACTTGCACAGAATAAGATGACTGAAGTTATGACTTGCCGTCCTGCTGACAAAATTGAACCAGAATGGGACAAAATGGTTGAAGCTGCAAAAGCTGCAGGCGGTAACGGTTCTGATGAAGATGTTCTTACTTATGCAATGTTCCCTCAGGTTGCAGAAAAATTCTTTAAAACTCGCGCAGACGGTCCTGTTGATGCAGCATCTACATTTACTAAAAAAGAAGCTCCTGCAGCTGCTCCAAAAGAAAACAAGGGTGGTTCATATACAGTAAACGTAAATGGAATTGCTTACAACGTAACAACAGGTCCAGCTGGTGACAATATGTCTGTTAATGTTAATGGAACTGCTTACAATGTAACTTTTGGTGCTCCAGGTGCCGCTCCAGCAGTTAGTTCAGCTCCTGCAGCAGGTGCTGCTCCAGCTGTAAGTGGCGGTGTTGATGTCAACGCTCCAGTTGCAGGAACATTGCTTCGTTATGCAGTTGCAGATGGTTCTCAAGTAAAAAAAGGTGATACAGTTATCATCGTGGAATCAATGAAAATGGAACTTGAAGTAAAAGCTCCTCAAGACGGAAAAATTACATTTACAGTTCCAACAGGAACACAAATTCAGGCAGGACAAGCAATCGCAAAACTCGGTGGAACTGTGGCAGCTCCAGTTGCTCCAGCACAACCAGCAGCTCCTGTTTCTACACCTGCGCCTGCTGCTCCAGCTGCAGCACCAGTTGCCAGTGGTTCAGGAAAACCTGTTACTGCTCCAGTTGCAGGAACATTGCTTCGTTATGCAGTTGCAGAAGGTTCTTCGGTGAAAGCAGATACAACAGTTATTATCGTTGAATCTATGAAAATGGAATTGGAAATTAAAGCTGGTGCTGCAGGAAAAATTCATTTTGTAGCAGCTACTGGAAGTCAGATTTCTCAGGGTGCAGTTTTGGCAGAGGTTCAGTAATGGAAACAGAATTAAATAAAAATCAAGATAAATACAGAGCTTTCAAAGCTTCTGCAATTATTTGTCTTATTGCTTTAGTGTTATCTTTTGCAGGTTGTGGTTCGTCTTCTGAATCAGCAAAAAATGCAACAAAATCAAATTCTGCAAGTTCGACAATTGTAAAAGGTTCAGAAAATATTCCTCGAATTTCTATCAAAGGATTTTTTACAAATATAGGAAAAAATACTGGAATTTACAAATTAATTCACACAGAAACGGCAGAAGAAAGAGCTGCAGAAGAAGCTCAGGAAGCTGCTGTTAAAGCGGCTGAATCTGTTGACCCATTTGCAGGAAAAACAGTACCAGGATGGCAGTCATTTGTAATGATGGCAATCGGTTTCCTTATTGTATATCTTGCAGTTGCAAAAGGATTTGAACCTCTTCTTCTTATCCCAATTGGATTTGGTACAATTCTTGTAAATATTCCTGGAGCAGGAATGGGAGATGCGCCGCACGGAATGCTTCATATTATTTATAGTGCTGGTGTTGGTAACGAATTCTTCCCAATGTTGATTTTCATGGGTATCGGTGCTATGACAGACTTTGGACCTCTTATTGCAAATCCAAAAATGGCATTGCTTGGTGGAGCCGCTCAGCTAGGTGTGTTTGCAACTTTGTTTGGTGTTGCACTTTTAAACTTCATTCCTGGTATTGATTACACGATGAAGCAGGCATCTGCAATTGCTATAATTGGTGGGGCAGATGGTCCTACATCAATATATGTCTCAGGAAAACTTGCACCAGAAATGATGGCTGTTATTGCTGTTGCCGCTTATTCATACATGGCGCTTGTACCAATGATTCAGCCACCAATTATGAAAGCTTTGACAACAAAAAAAGAACGCTTAATTAAAATGAAACAGCTTCGTCCTGTATCAAAGACAGAAAAGATTTTATTCCCTCTCGTTCTTCTTGTGATTACAGCGTTACTTTTGCCTCCTGCAGCTCCTCTTATTGGTATGCTTGCATTTGGTAACTTTGTAAAACAGTGTGGTGTTGTTGAACGCCTTTCAAAAACTATGGAAAATGAATTGATGAATATCGTTTCAATTCTTCTTTCTCTTGGAGTTGGTTCACAAATGACACCAGAAAAAATCATGAATCCAAATTCACTTGGTATTATTCTTCTTGGTTTGTTAGCATTCTGTGTTGCAACTTCTGGTGGATTATTAATGGCAAAATTTATGAACCTTTTCTTAAAAGAAAAAATCAATCCACTTATTGGTTCTGCTGGTGTTTCTGCTGTTCCAATGGCTGCACGTGTTGCAAATAAAGTTGGTATGTCTGAAGATCCTACAAACTTCCTTTTGATGCATGCAATGGGACCAAATGTTGCTGGGGTAATTGGTACTGCAATTGCTGCTGGTGTATTCATAGCAACTTATGGATTCTAAAAATTAAAATTAAACAAAAAAATGAAGCCTGAAACTTATTCATTTAAGTTTTGGGCTTTTTTTTATTATTTCTGTTGACATAATATTATATAAGATATAATATAAGAGTATAAATAATATTATAGCAAACAACTAAATGATAGGAGGTTTTCATGGTTTTTACAGCGGGCTCTGCTTTGCTGGATGCCGTAGTTCTTTCTGTCGTGAGTCAGGGTGGAACTTATGGCTATAAAATCACGCAGGATGTCCGTAAAATAATGGATGTATCTGAAAGTACATTGTATCCTGTTTTACGCCGTCTGCAGAAAGACGGTTGTTTGGAAACTTATGACATGGAATTTCAAGGAAGAAACAGACGCTATTATAAAATAACTTCAAATGGCATGATTGTTCTTGATAATTATAGAAATGAGTGGCGTAATTTTTCAAACAATGTAAATGGAATATTGATGGGAGATTGATTGCAGTTTAATAATGCAAACATTTTTATCATCTGCACATTTTGCTGAAAATCGCGGTGTCAAGAGATTTTCACTTTTAATGTGTATGAAGTAAAACGATTGAGTAAACAATCCTTTGACTTTTTATTGGAGGTTTTATGACTAAAGAAGAATACTTGAATCAGTTAAGATTGCAGTTAAATGCATTGACTCAAGATGAATTGACAGAAGCTCTTCAATATTATTCAGATTATTTTGAAGAAGCAAATGATGATCAGAAAGTGATTAATGAATTAGGCACACCTGAAGAACTTGCAAAAGTTATTATAGAAAAATTCGCAAATGTTCCAGTAAAAACTGCGGAAAAAACAGATGAATCACAAAAAAAAGAAAACATTGATTTTGAGCAGGAAGAAAACCTGTATTTTGAATTTGAAGCACAAAAAGTACAGAAATTAGTACTAAATTTTGGTGCGGCAGATGTTGTATTAATTAGTGGCGATAAATACAGCCTTGAAACTCGAGGGGTAACTTCAGACAGTGTTAATTGTTATTTAAGTCAGGATGGAGTTTTGACAGTAAACAACAATAAAAGACTGAATTTTAATTTTTGGGGACATAACCGATGTTCAAGAATCGTTCCTCGTTTTCTTGTGACAATTCCAGAAAATGCCTGTCTTAATTCGTTAAAAATTATGATTGGAGCTGGAAATCTTCGTACAAAAGGATGTAACATTTCAAGTCAGAATGTTCTTTTTGATGTCGGTGCTGGAAATCTAGTTTTTGGGCGAATTAATTCCGAAAAATCAAATTTCCGCTGCGGAATGGGAAATCTGGAGCTTTCCGGCGACTTAAAAGGATTTACAACAATAGACTGCGGAATGGGTGCTGTAAAATTGGATTTAAATGGAAATCCCTCTGATTATTCTTATGATGTAAAACTTGGTCTTGGGGATTTTAAGTTTAATTCAGAAAAAAGAAGTGGCGTTTGCAGAGTGTATAATAATGAAAAAAAGAAAAATCATTTTTCTGTAAACTGTGGAATGGGAAGTGTTGTTATAAAAATAAAATAGGAGTGTTGGAAAAAAACTTTGCCTGAAATAGCATCAAAGTTTTTTTCCACAAGTTTGCGTTGCAAACTTTTTTATCTACTGCACATTCTCATTTTATTGCGAATGTGCGTAAAAAAAGTCAATCGATTGTTGAAACAATCTTCCTGACTTTTTTTAGGAGTTTAAAATGAAAAAAAAATTGACTAAATCACAAAAAAACAGAATGATTGCTGGTGTTTGTGGCGGTGTTGCAGAATATTTCAAAATCGACCCGACAATTGTAAGACTGATTTTTGTAGTATTTGCGCTGCTCAAAGGAGCTGGAATTCTTCTTTATCTTATTGCTGCAATCGTAATTCCTTCTCAAGATTTTGATGATGAAGATATCGACAATATGAAAAGTGCAAATTGCAATGAAAACGACAGCCTTGGCAAAGAATCTTCTGAAAATAAAAAAACATCTGGAGAAGAATCAAATAAAATCCATTCAGATGAAGAATTTGACAGTTATTTTAAAAAATAAATGAAATATCACAAAAATAATAATTTTTATTAGGGTGGCTTTTTGCCGGTTTGATTCCTTTAACAAGCTGCGGAAACAAACCGGCAAAAAACAGGCTTTCCGGCATTCCGCTATCGCTCCAGCCTCCTCACTCCGCTTCACTACGTTACGCTTCGTTGCGGTGGCCGCTTTCAGCGTGCCTACAATCCTTGCCACGTTTTTAACCAACTGTTTAGACAGATAAGAAAAGTGTACGTGCAGTCAAAAAAAACAGTGCAAGTTCTTTTTTTGTTTAAATTCATAAAAAAAATAAATATAACAAATATCTATGAAAATCATAAAAAATTATTAAAAATTCGGAAAAAAGTCCTATGTAAAATATCTATAGTTATGATATAATAAATGCTATTATGGTAGGATTAAAAATTAACAAAACTTTACGCAACGTAATAATTGCCATTTTGGTAATTGCTGCGCTTGTTGTAATCACAAGTCTTATTCCTGATAATGATTTCAGTAAGAAATATGAAGGCTATGACTTGACAACATCAGTTGGAGTAAAATCTACTTCTAAAACTTATGCTGAATACCAATTGGAACACAAAAGTGCAAAAAACGCTTCAGCTTCAGTAGAAATAGATATTTTCAATTTTGATGAAGAATTGTCGAGCGGTGTTCATATTGAAAATGATTATTATGGAAGAAATGCTGTTGTTACCGATGACCGTTCATCTGTAACTTGGTTTGTAGATGTTCCAGAACAAGGATTGTATAATCTTGAAGTGGAATATATTGCAGTTCCATCAAGAAATATCGAAATGGAACGTATTCTTTACATAAATGATGAAGTACCATTTAGTGGTGCAGATATTTTAACTTTTCAGCGTTTATGGAAAGATGGCGAAGAAGTAAAATATGATAATCAGGGAAACTGCATTCGTCCGACACAAATTGAGTCTTTTGAATACCAAAAAGTATTACTCAAAAGTGATTTAGGTTACGAAGTTGACCCATATGTATTCTTTTTCAATAATGGCGAAAATAAAATAACATTTGAATCTACAAATGAACCAATGGCTATTAATGCGGTAAGATTGGTTCCAATAGAAAAAATTGATACTTATGAACAGTATCTTGCAAAACAAAAATCAAAACCTGAAAATTATTCAGGCACAGGTGTTCAGATAAAAGTTCAGGGTGAAGATTCAATTGTAAGATCTGATCCTTCTTTGTTCGCACGTTATGACCGTTCATCAGCAACAACAGAACCTAATAGTGTTTCTAAAACTGTATTGAACTATTCTGGTGGTGATTCATGGAAATCTCCAGGACAGTGGATTGAATGGGAATTTGAAGTTCCGGAAGACGGTTGGTATACAATTTCGGTAAAAGGTCGTCAGTTATATCAGCGTGGTTATGTTGCTTGTCGTTCTATATATATTGATGGAGAAATTCCAATTGAACCATTAAAATCAGTTGGATTCCCATACAGTTCAGACTGGAACCTTGTAACATTGCAGGATGAAAATGCAAATCCTTATAAATTTAACCTTTCAAAAGGTAAACACAAAATCAGACTTGAAGTTACTTTGGGTGAAATTGGTTCTGTAATCAATGATTTACAGGATAGTATTTACCGCTTGAATAGTATTTACCGAACAATTCTTGTATTGACAGGTTCTTATCCAGATCAATATCGTGATTATCAGATTGATAAAGTTTATCCTGATGAAGTTGAAGCTATGATGCTCGAGAGCAGACGTCTTTACAAACAGGTTGACCGCTTTGTTTCCATTACAGGTGAAAAATCTGATAAAATTGCTCCTGCAGAAACACTTGCAATTCAGCTTGAACAGTTCTATAAACGTCCAGATAAAATTACAAAGGCTTTTGCAAATTTCAAAGATAATATTACATCTTTGGGTTCATCATTACTTACAATGACAGAGTCAAAACTCGATGTTGACTACATTCTTGTTCAAAGTGCTAATGACAGAATTAAACCTGTAAAAGCAAATTTCTTCAAAAATGCAGCACATGAGATTGCAGCGTTCTTCTCATCATTCTTTGTTGATTCTTCAAGTCTTGGTAACGTTTATGAAAAAGATGCTGAACACTTAATTGAAGTTTGGATTGTAACAGGACGTGATCAGAGTCAGATTCTCAAGAATATGATAGATGATAGTTTCTCTCCAAGCACAGGAATTAAAGTAAACGTAAAAAACATCAACATTAACTCACTTCTTACGGCTGTAGTTGCAGGAAATGGACCTGATGTTGTTATTTCAGCTTATCAGCGTCTTCCAGTAGATTATGCTTTGCGAAACGCAGTAGTTGATTTAAGAAGATTTGATGACTGTGATGAAATCCTCAAGAATTTCAAACCAAGTGCTTATGAAGGATATAAATATAACGGCGGACTTTATGCTCTTCCAGAGACAGAAAGTTTTAACCTTTTGTTCTATAGAAAGGATATCCTTGCCCAGCTCGGAATTGAAGTTCCAAAAACTTGGGATGATTTAATTGAAATTCTCCCTACTTTACAGGGAAATAATCTTGACGTAGGTATTCCATATCCAACACTTGCAACAGCCGAAGGTGATATCTTGACATTCTATTCTATGATTTATCAACGTGGCGGCAGTGTTTACAATAAGACTGGAACCAAAACTGTAATTGATTCAGAAGAAGGAATCGGTGCTTTCAAACAGTACACAAGTTTCTTCAATAGTTATGGACTTCCTCAGATTTACGACTTCTTGAGCCGTTTCCGTACTGGTGAAATGCCATTAGGTATCCAGAACTACACGGCTTACAATACACTTACAGTTTCTGCTCCTGAAATTCGTGGACTTTGGGACTTTACTTATCTTTTGGGAACAGAAAGGGAAGACGGAACAATTGACCGTTCGAATGTAGCTTCTACAGCATGTACTATCATGATTAAAAAAGGTCTTGATTTATCTGATATTGACCCTTCAAAACGTAGTACAGATATTTCTTATAATTCAGTATTTGCAGAAAAAGTAAAAGATGAAATTGCTCCAAATATTGATGAAAAAACTTGGAAACAGGTTTTGAAAAATGAAGAAAGAATGGCAGATTGTTGGGAATTTATGAAATGGTGGGTTTCTGCAGACATTCAGGTACGTTTTGGTCGTGAACTTGAAGCTGTTATGGGACCTTCAGCTCGTTATGCAACTGCAAACGTAGAAGCTTTGAAACAGCTTCCATGGAATTCTAAGCAGATTGAAGTTCTTTTGAATTCTCTTGATGAAACAATTGGTGTTCCAGAAGTTCCTGGAAGTTATTACACACCACGCCATGTATCAAATGGTATTCGAAAAGTATATAACGAAAAAGATGATCCTCGCGAAACTCTTATTGATTATGCTCGTAAAGTAAATGAAGAGTTGACTCGAAAGCGTCAGGAATTCAATCTTCCAGTTGAGGAGTAAATTATGAGTGAAATGTGGACTAAATATTTTAACAAAAAGAAGATTCAAATTGCTGACACAACTAGACGGGCTAAAAACTTAAAGTTTTGCTACTTATTCTTGTTGCCTTATGCAATTTTATTCATCACATTTAGTATTTTACCAATGTTGACTTCAATTTATTACAGTTTTACAAACTTTAATATTTTGGAAAAACCTGATTTCATTGGTGCAAGAAACTATATCAACTTGTTTTTGCAGGATGAAGTATTCCAGACTGCTGTTAAAAATACTTTCCTTGTAGCTATCATTACAGGTCCTGTCGGATATATCATGGCATTTATTTTTGCATGGTTGATTAATGAACTTCCAAACAAAATAAGAATGTTCGTTGTTTTCTTCTTCTATACGCCATCAATCGCAGGTTCGGCATACATGATTTTCAAAACCGTATTCAGTGATGATAGATATGGTTGGGTAAACAACATTTTAATTAAGTTCGGATTTATCAATCAACCTATATCATTCCTTACAAACCCAGAATATACAATGAAAATTATCATTCCAATCATCTTGTGGATGTCTTTGGGAACAGGATTCCTATCATTCGTAGCTGGTTTAAAAGGTATTGATAAATCACAGTATGAAGCAGGATATATTGACGGTATCCAAAACAGATGGCAGGAACTTTGGTACATTACTTTGCCAAACATGAAACCAATGCTTCTTTTCGGTGCAGTTATGTCTATCACACAGGCATTTAACGTTTGTGATGTTCCAATGAATCTTGCTGGATATCCATCTACAGACTATTGTGCACGAACAGTTGTAACACACTTGTTTGACTATGGTTATACTCGTTTTGAAATGGGTTATGCATCTGCAATTGCAACAGTTTTGTTCCTTGCTATGATTATCTGTAACAAAATCATTCAGTCTCTCTTGAGCAGAGTTGGACACTAATAAGGGGGTTCTGAAAAAATGAATAATAAATATAAATCGAATGAAATAAAAGTTCATCACTACAAACATAGACGAAAACCAAATCGTTCTATTGGTGGTGATATTGGAATTTACATTTTTCTTGCAATTTTCTCTGTAATAATGGTTTTTCCATTAGTATTCAATATTTCAATTTCTTTGAAACCTCTTGATGAATTGCTGAAAAATCCACCAACTTTCTTCCCTCGAAATCCTACTTTCAGAAACTATACTGATTTGTTCATTACATTAAGTCAGTCTTGGGTTCCTTTCAGTAGATATTTATTCAATACTTTGTACATCACTTTGGTTGGAACTTTGGGACACGTTGTTCTTGCATCTATGGCTGCTTATGTTCTTGCAAAATACGATTTTCCAGGTGGAAAACTGTTTTTTAGAATTGCAGTAGTTGCTTTGATGTTTAACGGTTATGTAACAGGTATTCCAAACTACATGATTATGTGTAGACTTCACATGGTAGATACATATTGGGCATTGATTCTTCCTGCAATTGGTGGTTCATTGGGATTATTCCTTATGAAACAGTTTATGGAAGGTTTCCCAATGTCATTGATTGAAGCAGCAAAGATTGATGGTGCCAGTGAAATGACAATTTTCTGGAAACTTGTAATGCCAAATGTAAAACCTGCATGGCTTACAATTTCAATTTTCTCTATAAATGGTTTGTGGAATAACCCTCAGACAACTTACATTTATACAGAAAGTAAAAAAATGATGGCTTATGCGTTGAGTCAGATTCAAGCTGGTGGTATTGCCCGAACAGGACAATCAACAGCAGTTATCGTATTTACAATGACTGTTCCAATTGTATTCTTCCTCTTCTCTCAGAGTCAGATTCTTGAAACAATGGCTACATCAGGTCTTAAGGATTAGTATATGAATAGAAGAAAAATAATTTTAGCAATTGCAAGCCTTTTTATGCTTAGTGCGATGGCTTTTGCAAAATCAGATACTTATATTTATGATTATTGGGGCGAAATCGAAAAATCACCTGATGTTTACCGGGTTTCTCATGTTCTTTATGCAGATGATTTGAATCTTGATGTTGGGCTTCGAAATCCACAGGGATTATTCTGTAAAGGAAATCTTGTTTACGTTCTTGATACAGATAATAATCGAATCATTGAATTGGAATATACTAAAAAGAAACAGGTTGAATTAATCAGAGTTATTGACAGTTTTAATGCGCCAGAAGGTGTTGTCAATACTTTTTCATCTCCAACAGATTTATTTATCGATAATGATGATTCTTTATATATTGCAGATCAGAAAAACGGTAGAATTGTAAAACTTGACAAGGATTTAAACTATTTATTTGCACTTTATGAACCAGATGATCCAACATACGTAAAGGGAAAGGAATTTCTTCCTCAGCGCGTAGTTGCCGATTCAAAAGGTCGTACTTATGTTCTTGCAAAGAACGTAAACAAGGGTTTCATTAAATATGAATATGATGGAACTTTTACTGGATTTTATGGTGCTACAGAAGTAATGTACGATTGGACAGATTTATTATGGAAGAAATTTGCAACTCGTGCACAGCGTGAACAAATGGAAGCTTTCGTACCGACTGAATATTGCAATGCTTATATAGATAATGAAGGATTTATATTTGCTGTTACAAAAACATTCAGTGAATATGATTTGAAATCTGATAAGGCAAAACCAATTCGTAGATTAAATGCACTTGGATCAGATATTCTTGTAAAAAATTCATATTATCTTCCAATTGGTGATGTTCAGTGGTCAAATGCAGCCGGAATTAAAGATCCTTCAAAATTTTCTGATATTACTGTTTTGGACAACGAAGTTTATATTGCGTTAGATGAAACTCGTGGACGTATTTTTGCTTATAATAATCAAGGATTCCTGCTATTTGCTTTTGGAAATAGAGGAAATATTGATGGTTACTTCCGTCAGCCTTCTTCAATTGAACATATTGGAAAAGACCTTTTTGTTCTTGATTCTCAGAATGCTTCTATCACAGTATTCACTCCAACAGAATATGGTAATATGATTTATCAGGCTACAGAACAATATTCTGAAGGTTTGTATGATGATTCTGCTGATACTTGGGCAAAAGTTTTGGAATATAATGGAAATTATGACCAGGCTTACATTGGAATTGGAAAATCATATTTGCGTCAGAATAAATTTAAAGAAGCAATGGATTGTTTCAAACTCAAGCGAGCAAAAAAATTCTATTCAAAAGCTTTTATGTATTATAGAAAGGAATGGATTGAAGCAAATGGTGCAATCTGTGTTGTAATACTTCTTGTCATCATTCTTGTTCCATTTATTATTAAACGCGTTTTAGCATTTAGACGGGAGCTTAAATCATTATGAGTTATATTACAAATAAGTTTAAAAAATTAGGACGAAAAGAAACTTATAACCATTTCTTTTCTACTTTAAGATACTCCTTGCATGTTATCACACATCCGGCTGACGGTTATTGGGATTTGATTCATGCTAAGCGAGGTTCGTACTCTGCTGCAAATTTCTTAGTAATAATGACTCTTTTGGTTCATATTTGGAAATTACGTTTTACAGGTTTTCTGTTTCTCGACATTAACTGGGAAAAGGATGTAAATATTCTTATTGAAATTGCTTCAATATTACTTCCTCTTGCCATTTTCTGTATATGTAACTGGGCTTGTACGACTTTGTTCGATGGAAAAGGGCATCTTGGAGATATTTATATGGGAACGGCTTATGCCTTAACTCCATATATATTAATTCAGATACCATTAATCATCATGAGTAATTTCGTTACTGTAGAAGAAGGTTCTTTCTATACTGTTTTCAACAGTATTTCGTTGATGTGGTGTGCAATTCTCATCTTTATGGCAATGATGATGATTCATCAGTATAGTTTTGGAAAGACTCTGTTGTTTACAATCATTACTATTTTTGGAATGCTTGTATTTATTTTTATCATGCTTCTTTTCTTTAGTATGATTTCTCAGGGTGTAGCATATTTTATTTCTCTTGGAAGAGAAGTTGTGTTCAGATTGAACTGATAAATCTGGCTGAATGATTAAAGGAAATATATATGGCAAACGAAAAAAAGAAAAAAACTAAATATCCAGAAGGCTATATTGGTCGTCCAAAGGCAATGAAAACAAAGAAATTTGAATTTCATAAACCAACTACTAAGTTTTATATAGAACTTGGAATATTTTTGGCGATTGCAGCATTTTTGACTTACATTGTAATCAGATTGGTCAATGTAGAAAAGCAAACAGAAACTGGTTTGGAATTCTATTCTTATGAAGAAGATAAAATGCCAGAATCTTTTGTCTTGGAAAATAATAAAATTCGCTTTGAATTAAATCCAAGAACTACACAGTTTACAGTATTGCAAAAATCTACAGGTCATCTTTGGAATTCAAATCCTGTAGATTGTGACAATGACCCGATTGCTCTTGTAAAAGAAAAGAATAATATGAAGGCACCTTTCATATTAAAGTATTCTACAATCAATGGTTCAGATGACTTTTATGATTTCTACTCAAACTCAGTTAAACGAAATTTCTATTCTGTAGAGAAAAAGGGAAATGAAGTTATTGTAAATTATACAATTGGTCAAATGGATCGTGAATATACATTCCCATTGATGATGTATGAGGATGAACTTGAAGCTTATCAGAAAAAACTTTCAAAAACTGATTCAAGAACAATGCTTCGTCTATATAAAAAGTATGAATATGCAAACATGAGAAATGAATCAGAAAAACAAGAACTTCTTGAAAAATATCCTGATGTGGAATCAAAAAATCTTTATCTTATTTTCGATACAGTAAAACCTTTCCAGAAGGAACAATTGGAAAAAATGTTTGCCGGAATTGGTTATACTTATGAAGAATACTTAAAAAATAAAGAATCGTATAAAGAAACAAACGTAAAAGATGAGCCAGGTTTCAATGTAACAGTTAAATATTCTATCGATGGAAATAATCTTTGCGTTTCAGTTCCGTTCGATGCAATAGGATATAAATCAAAATATCCAATCACACAGATTTCTATTTTACCATATTTTGGAGCCGCTGGAAGTGAAGATGAAGGTTTTATTTTTGTTCCTGAAGGAAGCGGAAGTTTAATGCAATTCAATAACGGCAAAACAAAGCAGAATACATATTATGCTGATGTTTATGGATGGGATTATGGAACTGATAGAAAAGCTAAAATCACAGAAACAAGAATTGCATTCCCTGTTTTCGGTATGTCTTATGGTGACAGCAGTTTTATTTCAATTCCAGTTTCTGGTGCTGAATATGCAGGTTTCACAGCTGAAATAGCAGGAAAACTTGGCAGCTACAATTATGTTCGTGCAGATTATAAGATGCTTCATCGTGAACAGTTTGATGTTTCTGCAAGAAATGTTAACTCACAGTATTCATATGAAAAGAGTCTTCCAAAAGGCGAAGAAATTAAACAGATTTATACTTTTGTGGATGGCGGAAGTTATGTTGATATGGCAAAAGCATACAGAAATTATCTTTTTGGCAATGAAAAAACAGTAAATGTAACAGAAACGCCAATTGCTGTTGAAATTGTTGGTGCTGTTGATAAAATGCAGCAGGTTTTGGGACTCCCAAAAAACAGACCTTACAAACTTACGTCATACAGTCAGACTGCTGATATTGTGAAACAAATTGATGAAATGGGCATTAAGAATGCAAATGTTAAACTTTCAGGCGGAATTAACGGTGGTATAAGACAAAAGTTGCTTAAAAAGTTTAAATTTGTTAAAGAATTGGGCGGAAAATCTGAATTTACAAAAATGGTAAAGGATATTAATGAAACTTCTGCAAAATTCTATATCGATGCTTCGGTTCAAACAGCTTATCGTTCAGGTTTGAAAGACGGATTTAATAAATATAGTGATGCTGCACGTTTTGTAAGTGATGACCTTTGTGAATTATATGATTATTCTCCAATTTGGTATGGAAAATTAAAGACTTCAGAGCCATATTTCCTTTTGCGTTCAAGTTTGATTTCAAAATCTTCGGATGTTCTTTTGAAAAATGCAAAAAAATATGGAGTTAATGTTTCATATAAAGATAATGGCTACATTCTTTCGGCTGATTATAATCAGGATCGTGAATTGACACGAGCTCAGGCAAGAATTAATCAAGTTGAAAAAATGCAAAATGTGAAAGATGCCGGACTTTCTTTGATGATAAATGCAGGAAATGATTATGCTGTAAAGAATGCTGATTTTATCACAAATATGTCATTTCATGGAAATAAATATGCCATTTTGGATGAAACTGTTCCATTTTATCAGATTGCACTTCATGGTTACAAAAATTATGCTGGAGTTCCATTAAATCTTGGTTATGAACAAGAGCAAATTTTATTGGAATCAGCAGAATGTGGCGCAGGATTGTTCTTTGTATTCATGGGAGAAACAGAAAAAGCAATTCAGGAAACTGATTTTACAGAATATTATTCTGCTTGTTTCGATAGTTGGAAAGACAATCTTTCAAAAGTTTATAAGGAATATGATAATAATATGGGAAAAGTTAAAAATAGTTTGATATCAAATCATGAATATTTGACTGATTCTGTAACTGTTACATCTTATGAAAATGGATACAAAGTATATGTAAACTTTGGTTATCTTGATTATAGTGATGAAAACGTTTCTGTTCCTGCAAGACAATATAAAGTTGTTAAATAGGAGGTTTGCATAAAATGGCTGAAACAACTAAATTAAAAGGAAAAAACCTTTTGAAGAAAAAATCAAAAATCGGCTTGACAAGTAGACGTGCCGTTTATGGATATATTTTTATTCTTCCATTTATTCTTGGATTCATCTTTTTTATGATTAAACCTCTTGCTCAGTCTTTTAGAATGAGTTTATGTGAAGTAATCATTTCAAATGAAGGATTCCAGTTAATTCCAAATCAATTGGGAAATTTTAAGAGGGCATTCTTGGTTGACCCTGAGTTCAACAGAATGCTTACAGAAGCAGTAGAAACAATGTTGTATCGTTCGTTGGCAACAATTGTATTTAGTTTCTTTGTTGCTTTGCTTTTGAATCAGAAGTTTAAAGGAAGAACACTTGCACGTTCAATCTTCTTCCTTGCTGTAATTTTGTCATCTGGTGTACTTGTAGGTCTTGAATACAATAATACATTGATGTCACAGTTAAAAGAGACTATTGAAGAAGCTGGAAATTCAAATTCCATTACGCAGGTTTTGGAAACTATTCTTGTTTCAAATACTGGTGGTGTAAATGCTACAAGTGAAAAGATGTTTAAGATTCTTTTTGAAATCATTGACTCAATTTATGATGTTGCAATGGCTTCTGGTATTCAGATTATCATCTTCCTTTCCGGATTGCAGAATATTTCACCAAGTATGTATGAGGCAGCTCAAATGGAAGGATGTACTTCTTGGGAAAGTTTGTGGAAAATTACAGTTCCAATGGTTAGTCCTTTGATGCTTGTTTGTTGGGTTTATACAATTATTGACTTCTTTATGAAGACAGATAATGAAATAATGAAAAAAATCCAGGAACAAATGTCTATCCAATTGAATTATGGATTTAGTTCTGCAATGGCTTGGATTTACTTCTTAGTTTGTATGCTTTTGATAGGCTTAAGTTCATTAATTATTTCGAAGGTGGTATACAATTATGACTAAAAAAAATAAAAACACTAGTCCTTCAGTGGATACAAGAAGTTTCTGGGAAAGAAATGAAGCTTCAAACGGAATTCTTTTGAATGAAACTATAAAAAAATATACATTGTCGATTTTCAGAGCAATTCTTCTTTTTGGAATGTGTTTTATGATTATTCAGCCGTTGTTAAACAAACTTGCCGTTAGTTTTATGGCTGAACAGGATTTGTATGATACTACAATCACACTTATTCCAAAGCATTTCTCTTTGAATAACTGGAAGATTGCAAAAGATCTTTTAATTTATAAAACAACTTTGTTCAACACAATTTGGGTATCCATACTTGTTTCAATTATTGAAGTATTTGTTTGTTGTCTTGTAGGTTATGGATTTTCAAGATTCCAGTTTCCATTAAAAAGATTCTGGTTTTTCTGTGTTTTGCTTGTAATTGTAATTCCACCACAGACAATTTCTACATCTTTGTTTCTTCATTTCCGATATTTCAATTTCTTTGGAAAAACAATTAACTTGCGAGGTTCAATGCTTCCATATATTATGCTTTGTTTAGGTTGTATGGGACTTAAAAACGGTCTTTACATATTTATGATAAGACAATTTTTCTTAGGATTTCCATTTGAACTTGAAGAAGCTGCTTATGTTGATGGATGTGGTCCTTTCAAGACGTTTTTCAGAATTATGGTTCCAGGTGCAAAGCCAATTATCACTTCTTGTTTCCTGTTTTCTTTTGTTTGGCAGTGGACAGATAGTTTCTATTCAAATATGTTCTTAGGAAGACTACAGGTTCTTTCTATTAATATATCAAGTTTGGTAGAAAGATTTGGTATGTATCTTGCAAAACTGAATGGTGGTACTGCAATTGCTCCTCAAGGATATTCAAATGCAATTTTGTCTACAGGTGTTTTACTTGTAGTTATTCCTTTGATTATTCTTTATGTTTTCTGCCAGAGATTGTTCGTAGAAAGTCTTGCAAGTACTGGTGTAAAAATGTAAAAGAAATGATGAAAAAAATATAAAAAAAAGTTGCATTTCCTAAAATTTGTGTTATAATTATATTAAATTTTTATAAAATTGAAAGGAAAAGGAGTAATATTTATGAAAAAACTTTCAAAAGTTATTTTTGCATTAGCCGCAGTTTGTACTCTTACTGCTGTAGGATGTAGCAAAAAAGAAGGTGGTTCTTCTGCTAAAGGTGGTAGCAAGGAATATCAGGGTGTAAAAGCACAGAAAGATCCTGCTACAAAAAAAGTTTATGACTTTGGTGGATTGGAAGTAACAATTTATGACTGGTGGTCAAATCCAGATGCTCCAGTTGTATCAAAACAGCAGGAAGATGAAAAAGCTTTCCGTCAGTGGATGATGGATACTTACAACTTCAAAGTTGTTCAGACAAACTTGGCAGGTTGGGGTGAACATCCAACTGAAGTAGCTAACTACTGTATCACTGGTGGTGATGATGCACGTGTATTCATTGTTGATGGACGTTCTGCAATTTCTGGTCTTAAAGCAAATTTCTGGGCTGATTTGTCAAAAATTCCAAATGTTAATTGGTCAGATGAAAAATGGAATAGAGCTGTTCTTGATGTTCTTAAGAATGGAGATTCTTTCTATGCATTCGCTTATGGAAAACCAGAACCAAAGCATTGTGTATTCTGGAACAAAAGAATTTTGCAGGAAAATGGATATGATCCAGATGTAATCTATGATCTTCAGAAGGAAGGTAAATGGACTTGGGCAAAATTCGAAGAAATGTGTACTAATTTGACAAAAGATACAGATAATGATGGTGTAATCGATCAGTATGCTATGGCTTCATTCAACACAGAATTTACTTGGGCTGCTTTGCATGCAAATGGTGGTTCAATTGTTGAACAGGATTCAAATGGAAAATACTATTTGAACCTTGAATCAGATAAATCTATGGAAGCTTTGAACTGGGTAAAATCAATGTTTGTAAACTATCAGTTGCCACAGGCTGAAGGTGCACAATGGGATTACTTCAAAACAGCTTTCACAAATGGTGAAGTTGCATTCTATGTAAATCACGAATACGATGCACAGCCAAATGGTCTTCTTGCTAATATGAAAGACGATTGGGGAATGGCTTGTTTCCCTGTTGGACCAAATGGTGATGGAAAACTCTTTACTTTGAACGGTGATAACATGTTTGTAATTCCTAACTGTTATTCACAGGATAAAGTAAATAAGATTATGAAAATTATGGACCTTTGGACAACAACAACTCCAGGTTATGAAGATGAAGATGCTTGGAAAGAAGGTTATTATGCTGGATTCCGTGATACACGTGCAGTTGATGAAACAATACAGTATATGATGGATAATTCAGTTCCTTGGAAAGCATGGTTGATTCCTGGATTGAATTATTCACCTGTAGCTTGGGATATTTGTGGTGGTCGTGATCCTATTGAAACAATCGAAGCTCGTACTCCTGAATTGCAAGCTGCACTTGATGAAATGAACAAATAAGTTCTAACATAAAGTGAATTATAAATCCCTATTTCTGTAATGGAAGTAGGGATTTTTTTATTTAGGGTTTAATACAAACCCTAAAAACGGCCGAGTCAAGGCCTTGAGCAAAGCGTGCCTTGACCGGACGTATTTTAAACGATTTTTAGATTATATAATTGAACAGTATATTTTTTTTCTATATAATTAAAAATATGGAACATGGAACTATTACTACAGATAATCATGCTGCTTTATGGCATGGAAGATTTTTGGAAGGACCTGATGCGGCTGCTGTTACTTTTGAAACATCAATAAAAGATGATTTAAGAATGGCGATGGTTGATATAGAAGGAAGCATCAATCATGCGAAAATGCTTTGTAAACAGAATTTAATTACAAAAGAAGATGAATGTAAAATTATCGAAGGATTGGAATCAATAAAAAGAGATTTGCTGAATGGGAAAACTTCAGATGGTAAAGATTTTAAAATAGATTCATCTGCCGAGGATATTCATTCTTTTATAGAAGCAACATTAACAGATAGAGTGGGGGAACCTGGTAAAAAAGTTCATACAGGTCGTAGCAGAAATGACCAGATTGCGCTTGATGAAAAACTTTATCTGCGTCATCAGGTTTCAGTATTAAAAAAAGAATTGAATAATGCGGTTTCTGTTCTTATTGAGATTGCAAAAAATCAGAAAAATACTTTGATTCCAGGATTTACACATATGCAGCACGCTCAACCTGTGACGCTGGCTCATCATTTGTGCGCATGGGCTTGGATGTTTTACAGAGATTATAAGCGCATTTGCGATTCTGAAACGAGAATTGATTTTTCTCCTATTGGTGCGTGTGCTTTGGCAGGAAGCGGTTTACCTTTAAACAGAGAATATGAAGCAGAATTGAATGGATTTTCAAATGTAACTTTAAATTCACTTGATACAGTTTCTGATAGAGATTATTATCTTGAAGTGATTTCTGATTTGTCAATAATTCAAATGCATCTTTCTAGAATGTGTGAAGAAATTGTTTATTGGGCAACTACGGAATTTAATTTTATCGATTTGAGTGAAAAATGGTCTACTGGAAGTTCAATTATGCCTCAAAAAAAGAATCCTGATTTTGCTGAATTGATTCGTGGAAAAACAGGGCGTGTTTATGGTGATATGATTGCACTTTTTACTATGATGAAAGGTTTGCCTTTGTCTTATGACCGTGATATGCAGGAAGATAAGTCAAGTTTTTTTGAGGCTTATGATACTGTTGTTTCAAGTCTTAGAATTTTTTCAGAAATGGTAAAAACTGCAAAATGGAATGAAAAAAACATGGCAGATTCCTGTGAAGGTGGCTTTTTAAATGCAACAGATGTTGCGGATTATCTTGTAAGAAAAGGAATGCCATTTAGAACTGCACACGGTGTTTCTGCAAAACTTGTAAGATGTGCGATTGAAAAAAAATGCAGTCTGGAAGAACTTGATTTTTCTGAATATCAGAAAGCTTCATCGCTTTTTGAAAATGACATTTTTGACTTGATAACATCGAAAAAATGTGTTGAAATCAGAAATATTACTGGTGGTCCTGCAAGTGTTCAGGTGCAAAAGCAAATTGATTTGCTTGAAAAATTTGTTCAAGATAATTTCAAAAATCAGATTAAAGATTCTGACAAAGAAGAATGGGATCTTGTTTTTGAAAATTTATATAAATAAATGTGAGGTTATTATGAAAAAAATTTTGGGAATTGGTTTAATGCTTTTGACTTTGTTTTCTGTTGTAAGCTGTAAGAAAAACAAAAATGTTGAATCAAAGAATGCAGTAGAAGCTTTGAAAGAAAGAGGAACTTTTGTTCTTGGTTTGGATGATTCTTTTCCTCCACTTGGTTATCGTGATGAGAATAATGAAATAGTAGGTTACGATATTGATTTGGCAAAAGAAGTTGCAAAAAGACTTGGAGTTACTTTCAAAGCTCAACCAATTGACTGGGATGCTAAAGAAATGGAACTTGAAACTGGAAAAATTGACTGCATATGGAATGGTTTTACAATTACAGAAGAAAGAAAAAATGCACTTTCTTTTACAAAGGCATACTTAAACAATGATCAGGTTCTTGTTGTGCGAGCTGACAGTGGAATAAAAACTCTTGCTGATATGAAAGGAAAAACTGTAGGTATTCAAAGCGGTTCGAGTGCTCAGGAAGCTGTGGAAGATAATCCAACTTTTGCAAGTTCGGTTGGTAACACAATTATGTTTAAAGACAACATTACTGCATTGAACGATCTTGATATTGGCGGTGTGGACGGTGTTGTAATGGACAGTGTTGTTGCAAACTATTCTATAGCACAGACAAAAAAGTCATTTGTGGTGATTGAAGAACCTCTTGCAAACGAAGGATATGGAATTGGTTTTAGAAAAGCTGAGCCAGAACTACGAGATGAAGTGTGGAATACTCTTGTGGAAATGCAGAAAGATGGAACTGTTGAAGCTATAGGCAAAAAATGGTTTGGTAAGGATATTTCTGTTATTAAATAAAAGAAAACGATATGGACGATAAATACATCAAAATGCTTAAGGCGATGTTATCAGGTTCTGTTACATCGATACAAGTTTTTATTTTAACTCTTATTTTTTCCATTCCTTTGGCTCTGCCGATTGCAATGGGAAGAATGTCAAAAAATAAATTGCTTTCTGGTTGTACAAATGTTTTTCTTTTGATAATCAGGGGAACTCCACTTATGCTGCAGCTTCTTGTGGTGTATTTTGGACCAGGACTTTTTATTAGATGGCTTGTGCTTAACGGATTTGATGTATCATTTAAGTGGAATAGATTTGTTGCAGCAATAGTTGCGCTTGCAATAAATTATTCTGCTTATTTTGCAGAAATTTACAGAGGCGGCATTGAATCAATTCCAAAAGGTCAGTATGAAGCTTCAAAAGTTTTGGGTTATAATTCTGTTCAAACTTTTTTCAGAATTATTCTGCCGCAGGTGATAAAGAGAATTGTTCCTGCAATGGGAAATGAAGTAATTACACTTGTAAAGGATACAGCTCTTGTTTCTGTGATTGGTGTTTCTGAATTATTGATGGTTGCAAAAGAAAGGCAAGGTGCAATGTTTTCTTTTGTACCTCTTTTTATTGCTGGCGTATTTTATTTTATTATGAACTGGATTGTATCAGTTTGTTTTCAAAAATTGGAAAAGAAACTTAGCTATTATAATTAGGAGTTTTTGAAAGATGAGTGAAGAAATTATAAAGGTTGAAAATCTGAAGAAAACTTTTAATGATAATCTGGAAATCTTAAAAGGAATTTCATTTTCTGTTGAAAAAGGTGAGGTTCTTTCGATAATTGGACCAAGCGGTTCTGGTAAGTCAACAATGTTAAGATGTATTTCTCAACTGGAAGATGTAACAGATGGTTCAATTACAATTTGTGAAAAAAAACTTGTTGAAAATGGTGTTTATGCTGATAAAAAGTTGAAGCATGAAATTATTTTAAAAAGTGGTCTTGTTTTTCAGAATTTTAATTTATTTCCTCATTATTCAGTTTTAAAAAATATAATAAATCCTCAGGTGCAGGTTTTGAAAAAAAATAAAGACGAAGCTGAACAGACTGCAATGGAACTTTTGAAACGAATGGGACTTGCTGAAAAAGCAAAAAGTTATCCTTGTGAATTAAGTGGCGGTCAGCAGCAGCGTGTTTCTATTGCCAGAGCGCTTGCTTTAAAACCTGAGGTGCTTCTTTTTGATGAACCAACTTCTGCTTTAGACCCTGAACTTACAGGTGAAATTCTTGCTGTCATAAAAGAACTTGCCAGTGAAAAAATGACGATGGTTGTTGTAACTCATGAAATGGCTTTTGCACGTGACATTTCGAGTGAAATAATCTTTATGGATGGTGGTGTAATTGTGGAGCAGGGTGAACCAAATCAAGTGATAAATAATCCTCAAACAGAGAGAATGAAAGCTTTTCTTTCAAGATTTGCAGGCAGATGATTTTTGTTAGTTGAATGTTTACTGAAATTGGTGAAAAAATTGCGCCAAGGGTGTAGCACCCGCGAAGCGGTCCACCGCAAGCGAGGCGTAGCCGAGTGCGGAGGATGAGCGTTAGCGAAGTGCGAAAGCCGTCTTGGAATGAAAGTTCGCGCCATTATTATAAAAAAATAAAAAATGCGTATCTTGTCTATTGAATAAAAACTTTTTTTACTATAAAATAATATTCTAATACTCAAAATTGGGTTTTTTGTATTTAAATTTGTAAAATTTGGTGCCGAAAAGGTGCCATGGAGGATAAAATGGTCAAAATCAGACTTAAGAAATTTGGTACAAAAAAACGTCCATGCTATCGTGTTGTTATTCAGGACTCACGTAAGCCTCGCGACGGTGCTTGTATCGAAGAAATTGGAACTTATCAGCCAATCGCAAAAGAAGATGCGCAGGTTTCAATTGATTTGGACAGAGCTAAGTACTGGATTAGTGTTGGTGCACAGCCTACTGACATTGTTAAGAAATTGATTAATGTTCAGTCTGCAAAACAGGCAAAATAGGTAATGGGAGCAGAAAATGGAAAAAGACCTGATTGAATACATCGCAAAATCATTGGTCGATGATCCGTCAGCTGTGACTGTTACTGAAACTGAAGGCGAGAAAGGAAAAGTGCTTCAACTTAAGGTTGCGGATGGTGATATTGGTAAGGTTATCGGAAAATATGGTAGAATTGCCAAAGCTATGCGTACTGTTTTAAGTGCTTCAGCTGTGAAAGACGGTAAACGTTACAGTCTTGATATTCTTGATAATTAATTTGGAATATTGCTGATGGAAAAAGCACAGTTGGTTGTTGGTTTCATTCGAGGTTCTCATGGATATTCGGGTGAATGTAAAGTGGAAAGTGCTTCTGGCGATTATGAACATTTTCTTAATCTGAAGGAAGTGACGCTGAAACATGGCGAAGTATGTAGAGAAACTTGTGTTGAGTCGGTTAGTATCGGTCATGCTGTTGCTTATGTGAAGTTTAAAGGAATTAATTCTGATGCGGAGATACAAAAGTATAACCGTTGGGAAATTTTAGTTCCTAGAAAGTATTGCAAGCCTTTGAAAAAAGACGAGTGGTACATTGAAGATTTAAAAAATTGTTCTCTTGTTTTTCAGGAGAATAGCGATCCGGCAACGTTGAATGCACCTGCTGTGTATACGGTGGGGACAATTACAGACGTATTGGAAGGCGGAGTTGGTTACTTGCTTGAAGTTTCGCTCTCCGAGAGTTGCAGTTGTATTAGTGATGATGTGAAGTTTTCTGATAATGCTAAATGTGTTGAAAATGGTGAAAAAAGAACTACTAGAACGGTTCTAGTGCCTTTTAATGAACAGTTTATTGGAAAAGTTGATGTTAAAAACTGTACAATTCAATTGATGCACCTCTGGATTCTGGAGTAATTCCATGAAATTTACTGTGCTGACCTTATTTCCTGATATTGTTAAGGCTTTTTTTGAAAACTCAATCATGGCCAAGGCTGTAAAAAAGGAAATTATTGCTTACGATTTGGTAAACATCAGAAATTTTGCTTATGATAAACACCATTGCTGTGATGACGGAACGTATGGGGGTGGAGCTGGGCAGTTGATGCTTTGTGAACCTCTTGCTAATGCACTTGATAGTGTAAATGCCAAAAAGAAGTATGTGATTTATGTTACTCCTAGTGGCAAAAAACTTACACAAAAAGTTGCAGAAGAACTTAGTCACAAGGACGAACTTGTTTTTATCTGCGGTAGATACGAAGGTATTGACCAGAGGATTATTGATTCGTATGTGGATTTGGAACTTTCGATTGGAGATTATGTTATGTCTTCGGGGGAAGTTGCGGCTACTGTTGTGATTGATACTGTTTACCGTTTGGTGGACGGTGTGATTTCGCATGAATCTTTGCAAGAAGAGAGTTATTGTGATGGACTTTTGGAATATCCGCAGTATACTCATCCCGAAGAATGGAGGGGTATGAAGGTTCCTGCTGTTTTGCTAAGCGGAAATCATGAGGAGATTCGAAAGTGGAGGCTGAAAAAAAGGTTGATGAAAACTATGGCGAACAGACCAGATTTGATTTGTGAAGCCAGAATGAAAGGTCAACTATCTTTGGAAGCTGAGATGATGATTGAGGAAATAACTGAATCTTTTTTTGATAAGCATCTTACTAAAAAGAAGAGAAAATCAAAAAATAAAAGCTAATGTTAAATAGCTTGAATGCTAAAATAGGAGATCATTATGGATCTTATTAAAACAATTGAAGAATCACAGAAACGTCCTGGTGCTCAGGATTTTAATGTTGGTGATACTGTAAAAGTTTACTTTAAAATTATTGAAGGTAAAACAGAACGTATCCAGATTTTTGAAGGTATTGTTCTTTGTAAGAAAAATGAAGGTGCAAGAAGAACATTTACAGTACGTAAGATTTCTTATGGTGTAGGTGTTGAACGTGTATTCCCTTATAACAGTCCACGTATTCAGAAAGTTGAGGTTGTACGTCCTGGTAAAGTACGCCGTGCTAAACTTTATTACTTGCGTGATAAGATTGGTAAGGATGCAAAAGTTAAGACTTTGGTTGGTGCTAAAGTTACTGCTGCTATGCAGGCTAGAAATGCTGCTGCTAATGCCGCTGCTGCTGCAAAAGAAGCTCCTGCAGAAGAAACTGCTCAGAATTAATTTATCTATATATCCGTTTAGTGCGGATAAATTGAAAACCTGTTAAAGTTTTTGATTTTTTCGGGTTTTCAACTTTTCAGGTGTGTTTTGTAATTTTTAATTGCATTACATGCCTTTTTTTATGCAAACTATTTCTGTTTATTCGGCTCAGGCTGCTTTGGCAGGATTAAAAGAGCAAAAAATCGCAGAAGGTTCTCTTGTTAATGTCAGAATTATTTCTTCAAATGGTGAGGGAAAATATACTGGCATAGTTGCTGGTGCAAGAGTTAATCTCAAGGCTGATTCTGTTTTGCAAAACGGTGATGTTTTCAAAGCAAAAATATCTATAAAAGACAATACTATTTTTCTTAAGCCGGTTCAAAATAATTCTATAGAAAATAATCATAATATTCAGTTGGACAATTTTCCATTAAAATTTGTTGAAAATGAACAAATTTTTAATTTTTTTTCGAGATTGGGGTTGCCAGCAGACAATGCAATGTTAAATATTTTTCAGATGATGAAACAACTCAAAATGAAGATGGATATTCCATTGTTTTTGAAATTTCATAATCTGTCAGTCAGATTTGGTGAAAAACAAAAAAGTGCTTCTGAAATTCTCATGATTTTGCAAAAAAAAGGAATTGAAATTTCGATAGACACTCTTTTGGATTTAATTGGATATATTGAAGGAAAAGAATTTTGGGAAAATTCGGAAGAAAAGAAAAGCAGAGAAGATAATCAGAAAAGAATTTTAAATTTGCTGAATGGAAAACCAGGTGGTTGGTTTATTTTTCCATTTTGTATAATGGAATCAGGATTGAGCGAAGTTGACGTTGTAACTGCTGGTGTGAATAGTGTTAATGGTGTGAGTAGTATTGCGGACGGAATTGGAGACGGAATTGGCGATAGTGTCACGAAGAGCACAGATTTGAAAAAAAAACTGAAGAATGATAAAAAAATTGGGGAAGGAAATATTCGCGTTTTGGTAAATGATTCTAAAAAGCTTGAAATTTTGAATTTTTCTTGTTTTTATAAAAATTCAGGAAATTTTGCTTCATTTTTGTATGATAATGGATTTGTGAAAACATTGCGTATAAATTTTCAAAATAAACTTGAAAAAAAAGATGATGTGATATTATATTTAAAATCGAAACTTGAAAAACTTTATAATTTGGGAAAAACGAAAAATAAAATTGAAGTGCAATGGGCGAGCGAAGATGAATTATCTGGATTTTCTTGTGATAATGAAAAGTTTTATTCTATAAATAAGCGTATTTAAAAATGAATGAGAACGAATAGGAAGAATGAACAGAATGCAGAAGGCTGTGGCATTGAAATATCCTCCGGGAGTTGACGCTCCGATTATTGTTTCTAAAACTTTTGGAAAACAGGCAGAAATGATGATAGAGCAGGCTCAAAAACAGAATGTGAGTGTTGTAGAAAACAGTATGCTTGTGGATATGCTTGGTTTGTGTGGTGAAAACAGTTTTGTACCGGAAGAAACGTGGGAAGTTTTGGCGCAAATCTTTTCTGTGATTTTAAAAGACGGTGATTATGGAGAGAACATCAACTAGAAAAATAGGAAATGAAGGTGAAAACCGTGCCTGTGAGTTTTTGGTTCAAAACGGATATGAAATTGTTGAGCGAAACTGGCGGACAAGAACGGGTGAAATTGATATAATAGCTCAAAAGTGTGATACAATTGTATTTGTGGAAGTAAAAGCGATTGCACATTGCACGTTTGATATGATAGAAGGAAAAATAAATCATCAGAAACAAGAAAGAATTTTAAAAACGTCTAAACGCTTTCTGTTAAATCACCGAGAATATAATGACAAGTTTGTTAGATTTGACGTGATTTTTGTGGATATGGATGGAGTTGAACCTGTTTACCACATTGAAAGTGCGTTTTTAGAATAGGAGTTTCTATGATTTCTGGTATAAAAGCGAGTGGAACTGCGACAATGGTGTTGGAAAAAGAGGATACCAGCGGTTTGTCACCAAGAATTTTGGAATTGAGAAAAAAAATTCAGAATAAAGAATATCTTGATAATGCAATTCAAAGGATTGCCCAAGTGATTAGTAATCATTTGATAGAAAATCCCGAGGAATTAAAATTGAGGGATTAAATTTGAGGGATTGAAAAAATAATTTATTTTTGTGTAAAATTGGTTTATAAAGCTGTTTTTGCTGAATTTTGCGAGGATGATAATGGATAAGAAAAAAAAGAAAAATTCTGGGAATTGGAATAATCAAAAGAAAAATCAACAAAATATAGAAAATAGTAATTCATTTAATCGTTCAAAAGAATTCCATTTTGATAATTCAAACTATCAGAATCCAGATTATGAAAAACAAAAGCAAAAGGCAATAAATGAAATAAAATCTCGCGAAATTATTTGTCCAAAATGCAATATGCCGATAACTGATGTTTCAAGTGCCATGGCAGATAAGGTAACTGGAAAACCTGTGCATTTTGATTGTGTTTTAAATCAATTGAAAGAAAAAGAACCTGTCGGAGAAAACGAAAAAATTGCTTACATTGGGCAAGGACGTTTTGCAGTTTTGTATTATGAAAATCCCAGAGATCAAAAAAAATTTGTTATTAAAAAAATAATTGAATGGGAAGATCGCGACCAGAAATCTGAATGGCGTGATGAACTTAGTGGTTTGTATAGTCAAGTGAAATAAAAATAAAGTGTATAGTATAAAAATATTTAATAATACTTGACAATAATCTTGCAAAATGCTATTCTTATGTTATGGAACTTACAATTTTGTGCAAAGTTGTTGATAATTTTGGTGATATTGGTGTTGCCTGGAGAATGGCAAAACGATTTGTTGAACTTGCAGAAAAAGAAAATCCAAAAAAAATTGATAAAATAAATCTTGTTGTTGATGGTCTTGAATCGTTTTTCAGAATAGAAAATTCAATTGATGTAAAAAAGAGTTTTCAGGTAATCAGTGATGTCTGTGTTTATGATTGGAATAATTATGACATTTGTTATAAAAGCTTTTTACAAGAGGATGGCAAAAAACTTTCTTTTATAATTGAATGCTTTCAGTGTGGACGTCCCGACTGGATGGAAAAAATTCTTTTTGATGACAAATTGCAGAGAACTGTTCAGATTTTAATGATTGATTATCTGACGGCAGAGAAGTATGCAGAAGATTTTCATCAGCTTATGTCACTTACAAGAAGTGCAAAAGTTCAGAAGGTGAATTTTATGCCAGGTTTTTCAGATAAAACTGGAGGACTTATTATTGAAGATAGATGGGAAAAAATTCCTCAAAGAAAATCTGATGGTGCAGTTTTATTTTTTACTTATCAAAAAAACTGGGATGGAGTAGCAGAAAGCTTTGCTAAAAAAACTGATAGACAAATTCTGGCAGCAAAAGGAATTGGTTTTGATTCTGTTAAGCAATCTTTTGAAAGGTATTTTTCCAGAACAGAGTTTTCTTCAAGGTTTGTAACGCTTGATTTTTGTAATCAAAATGAATGGGATAATCTTTTTATGGACTGTTCTTTTTTGTTCATTCGTGGAGAAGAATCACTTTCTCGGGCGTGTTTGAGCGGTATTCCTTTTGTGTGGCATGCTTATGTTCAAACTGAAGAATATCAACTTGTAAAAGTAAAAGCTCTCCTTGAAGTTATGAAAAAATATTTTACGCAAAATCAATTTAGTGTCATAGAAAAATTATGGATACTGATAAACGAGTCAGACTCTCAGACGAATAGTAAGTGCGTTATGGAAAAGAAAAATCAGAAAATTAAGAAATTATGCGACATTTTTATTGAAAATGGAGAGGATTTTGCAGTTGGCTACAGAAAATTTGCCAAAGATTTAAGAAAAAACGGAGACCTATGTCAGAATGTAATGACATTCATCAAAAAAAAGTATATAATAGAATAAATTATAATGACTGCTAAAATTAGAATGCGTACTAAGCTTACTAATTTTACGAAATATTTTTTTTAGAGGTTTTATTTATGTTAATGACATCTCAGTTGAAAGTTGGAACTGCTTTCATGTATGAAGGAAATGCACTTATTGTTCAGAAAATGTTGGGTCAGCGTTCAGGTCGTGCTGGTATGGTAACAAGTTTCCGTGTAAAAAATCTTGTAACTAACTCTACAATGGACCTTGGTATTGATGCCGGAGAAAAGTTTGATGAAGTTGATTTGGATAGTCACACTACAAAACTTTCTTATATTGATGGAGACACTTTTGTTTTCATGGATCAGGATACTTATGAACAGTTTGAATTGGCAAAAGATGATCTTGGTGATTATGCAGGATACATTACTCCAGATGATGATTTGGAAATCAGCCTTACATTCTATGAAGGAAAACCTGTAGGTATTGATTTGCCTGTTCGTGTAACACGTACTGTAACATATTGCGAACCTGGCGTAAAAGGTGATACTTCGGGAAAATCGTTGAAACCAGCTACATTGGATACTGGAATTGAAGTTCGTGTTCCACTTTTCATCAATACAGATGATAAAATTGTTATTGATACAAGAGATGGTTCATTCTTGGAACGTGCAAAATAATAAATTTTAAAAAAAACATTAAAGATTTTGCATGAGGAGGGCGATAATAAATATATCGGGAACATTTTCCCCTCCCACCCATGTTCCCGAATGCCTGATGGGCAGGGCTCGGTATATTCCGGGCCTTTTTTTATTTTAAAATTTACTTTTTATTCAAAAACACTTCCTAAAATCGCACAGTTAAGACTAATTATATTATAGAAATAAAATTTTTAAGAGGTGCTTTAATGAAAAAAATCTATTTAGAAAAATGGGAAAATGTCGGACTGTCAAATAACTTTATATTTAATTGTGTTATGAGTGATAATCCGGAGCTTTGTAAGAAACTTTTGGAAATACTATTAGATTGTAAAATTGATCATATTGAAAAACCTGTTTACGAAAATCAGTTTCAAACAAGTATTGGGTCAAAGGGAATTCGTTTTGATGTGTATGTGAAAGATGATAGTAATGTTTATGATATCGAAATCCAGACAACTAAGGATAGTAATCTTCCAAAACGTTCAAGATATTATCAGTCGGTGATGGATGTTTCAAATTTGAGTCCAGGTGATTCGTATAATGAATTAAAAAGAAGTTATATTTTGTTTCTTTGTGTTTTTGATCCTTTTGGACACAAGCTGCCAGTGTACACTTTTGAGAATATTTGTAAAGAAGATTCACATATTTTCTTAAATGATCAGACAATTAAAATCTTTTATAATGCACAAGAATATGATAAAATGAAATCAAAAGAGTTAAAAACTTTTTTTGAATATCTGATAAAAAACGATATAAAATCAGATTTCACAGAGCGTCTGGATTCAAAAGTGCAGATGGCAAAAATGAATAAAGAGTACTGGAGGACATACATGACTTGGGAACAGGAATTAAAAATACAGGCAAGAATACTCGGCCAGGAAATCGCTGAAGATATAGCCAAGGATATGGCTAAAGATATGGCCAAGGATATGGCTAAAGATATAGCCAAGGATATGGCTAAAGATATGGCAAATAATATCGTCAAGGAAGCCTCTGAGAAAGCCTATGAACAGGGAATTGAAAAAGGAAAAAAAGAGAATTTGGTTCAAACAGCAAAAAGATTTCTTGAAAAAGGTATTCCAATTGAAGTGATTGCTGAGTGTACAAATATTCCTGTTGAAAAGATTATGGATTTGGATTCAAATTAATTTTTTTTGTAAAGATAAAGAAAAAGACTGTCGAAAATTTATGTAACGAGATTTGATTAAGTTAGGATATAAAAAATATAACTTTTTTGTTATTTTTTTTATATTTTTCTTGACTTCAAAATATTCTCGTGATAACATATTGTTAAATGGTTTTGCGTAAAAAGTCGTTGACTTGTAAAACCTATAAAAAAAAAGGAGGATTTTTTCGAATGAAAAAAATCGTTGGAATTTTAGCAGTAGCTGCAATGGCTACTTCAATGTTCGCAGCTGAAGTAGCTGGTAATCTTAAGCTTAATGGAAAACTCGCTGTTTTTGATGGTGACAATTTCACTTTGCTCCATGCTCCAGATGTTGAATCAAACCCATGGGGAAATCAGACTCTTAAACTCAGTATAAATGCTGATGTTGTAGGTGCTGGAGTTGATTTCTTGAACAGAAAAAATGAAGTTATCGGTGCTAACTGGAACATTTGGTTTAAACCAGCTGATATGGTAAAACTTACTGTAGGTAATCTTGGTGGTTATGAATTGAATTCTGAAACAATCAACTGGACAAATCTTGTTAATAACAGTGGATGGGGTTATGCTGGTGAAGTTAATGTTGATGCATTCTCATTAGCAATCAGTACAACATCAGACAAATGGCTTGTAAAAGATAGTGAAGTACCAAATCTCTATTTGAGAGCTGGTTATGCTGCTGATTTCGGAAAGATTCAGGCTGCAATGAAAGCTGACAAAACATTTAAGAATTTGCAGTTCGCTGCAGGTTTCACAGGTTCTGCTGATTCTATTTCTTACTTCGCTGATGTATTGTTTGGAATGGACTCTACAGGTGACAAAACAGTTAATTCTTTGTTGGCTGATGCATTCCTCAGATATGGTGCTGATGCTCTTGAAGTAAAAGCATACTTGAAAGCAGGAATTCCAATGGAATCTGGTGCTGCAACTACAATTGCTCCAAAAGCTTATGTTGGATACCAGTTGGATGCTTGCAAAGTATCTTGTGTAGTTAATGCAAACACAATCACTATTCAGGATGGAGCAGATCCTCTTACAACGATTAACGTAACTCCAAAAGTTGAAGGAAACTTCGGTGGAATGGGTTGGGAAGTATCTGTTGAAATGGGTATTCCTTGTGCTGATGGACAGAAATTCACAGTTGGAGTTCCATTCGGAATCAACATGAACTTCTAATTTAATTCTAGTGTAAACTAGGTTAAATTGAAAAAAGCTCGTCTCATTGAGGAGACCACTGAAAAAGTCTGTTAAAGACTGAATTTACAAACACCATTTGAATATAGTAAAATTTATTCAGGTGGTGTTTTTTTATGCTCAAGTCATAGCAAGAATTAAATTTCAGTCAATACACAGATTTATATGACAAATTGATTCCATAAATCCAAGGTCTGTCCCTCTTTTACAAACAAGGTCTGTCCCCTTTTAAAATCCATTTCCATAAAAAAAGGTTTGTCCCCATTTTCAATCCACTACCATATTAAAATCGCGATAGTTTTTAGTGTGGCACAAAGTTCCCACAGAACTGACCAAAATAAAACGAAGAGAATAAAGCAGTTAGAGCGACATGATAACTTGTTGAACTGACTTGTAAGTGCAAAAACAGTCCACCAGACTATTTTTAGTAAGTCTCCGGGCAACTATGTTACGAAGGCTAATATCAATTTTTTGATAAGAAAAAGCCGCCATTACAAAAATCCTTATTATTAACATTGAAAATGCAAATATCCGATAATCTGAAAAATCTTTTGTGAGGTAAA
>SAMEA104315430__coassemble_168_pt1 | contig 35418 bp, 39 predicted proteins | sample SAMEA104315430__metabat2_low_PE_026 | metagenome-assembled genome bin SAMEA104315430 (sample SAMEA104315430) | gut metagenome | biome: Monkey gut; feature: monkey-associated habitat; material: faeces | place: China | collected 2013 | reverse complement strand
TTTCAGCGGTTTGAGACCTGGTGAAATTTCTGGTTTACAGGTTCGCGATATTGATAGCGAAAAAGATCTGATTACAATCCGCCACAGCTGGCACAGAACAGGTTATTTGAAATCTACGAAAACTAATCTTATCCGAAAAGTGCCGGTTGCTCATAATATAATCTTGCGGCTTTTGGTACAGGCTCAGCGTTGCCCGAATGCCAACGAGGAAACTTTTGTTTTCTGGTCTAAGGCAAATGACTACAAACCTTTCTTACCGCAATACTATGATGACGGATTCTTTGAAGCTCTGCACAAGATTGGTGTGAGCGAAGAAGAACGACGCAAACGAAACATTGATTTTTACAGCCTCAGACATTTCTGTGCAACTTACCTTGCAAACATGACTGATATGAGAAATGTACAGGCGGTTCTTGGTCATACCACTCCGGCTATGACAAGTCACTATGCTAACCACATGACGGATGAACACTTTGATTCTATTTGCGACATATTTGAACAGTGCCGTATGAATATTATTGCGGCGTAAAACACAGGCGGTGGTCTTTTGACTGCCGCCTTTTTTTTGCGATTTGAACAGATTAGAAATATTTTTTGACAGAATAATAAAAGTTCTTTGACTGTCTATTGGAATTTTTAAGCAGTTTAGTAATTACAAGTCAGTTTATTATTTACTCAACAATGAAAAAAAAACACAGCGCAGCTAGAAATGTACCCAGACTTTTCTTACTGCACTGGGGAGAAAGAATTGGAAAATGCTGCAAAGGATGAAAAAGTGCGGCAGGTTACTTTTCCAAGCGTTATGAGTATTGGTGAAGCTGCGAGCTATCTGACTATAAGCAAATACTATTTGTACATGCTTGTAAAAGCTCAGGCAGTGCCTTACTCGAAACTTGGAAAAAGGATTATTTTTCGCCAGGAAGATTTATATGACTGGCTTGGAAGAAACCGTGTGGAACCTGTAAACGAAATTGACTGTGAGGATGATGAAGATGATTTTGAAAAATGATGTTGATGTGCTGGATAAGATTCATGAACTTTTTGGCGAATGTCTCAGGACCAGGGAGTTTGGTGAGTTTACAGTGTCGCTGACTATGTATGGCGGACGGCCTGTAAAGATTCAGAAATCTGAAAGAGAAAATCTTGTTCGTTATGAACATGACAAGATAGTGATTCAAAAGTAAGAAGGTAAAGCTAAAAATTGCTTTCGCAATTTTTTTAACGCTTTGCTATAAAACACCGGCCGCCAGCGGCCTTACACAGGAGGCGAATATTTCGAATGGGAGGACAAGTTGCTGACATACCAACCGGCAAGCTTGGTGAACAGGCAGAGCCTAAATGCTGGGAAGCTCGTTTAGAAGCCGAGAGTCCGAAAGCATTTAAGGCCTTCTGCATGTTCAGGAACATGGGTTACAAGCGGAGCATTAAAGCATGTCTTGAGCTCCACGGTATTGACCAGAAAAAGTACGGCTCGTGGGCGCGTTATGCGAGACTTTTCAACTGGAATGAAAGAGCTGCGAAATATGATGAGTATGTGGCAAAGGAGACTGAAATAGAATTAATAAATGAGCACGTGGAACGCAAGAAGCGGCAGATGGAAATGCTGAATGAGTTTGATGGCATTGTTGCCAAAAGACTTAAGACGCTTAATCCTGATGATTTAAACGCTGACGGCGCAATGGATTTGCTTGAACGTTCTGCAAAATTGGATTCGTTTATAACCGGTGCGGATAAAGAAGCCACTAAGCCGGTACAGGGAGAACTGAGTATCAACTTTGTAGATAGTTTTAAGGATTTGTGAAAGAGGATTGTCACACGGATTCGAGATTCCTAACGGAATCTCTGGTAAGAAAGATTGTCTGGTCAAGCCAGACAATGACAGGAATGATGGGCGATGCGTGAAGTATTTAAACCAACGGAAGTACAACAAAAAGCTTTAGCTTTGCTAAGTGGTAATGCTAAGCATGTGCTTTTGTTTGGCGGTTCGCGTTCGGGAAAAACTACTGTGCTTGTAATGGCTCTGATTTACAGGGCTTGCAGGTATGTGGGGAGCAGACATCTAATCTGTCGCTTCCGTGCGAAAGATGCCAGAAGTTCTGTACTGCACGAAACACTTTTGCCTTGGCTGAACAAAACTATAGGCGCGAAGAATTATAAGGCGAACGTACACGACGGAGTTATAACTTTGTGGAATGGTTCTGAAATATGGATTGGCGGGCTTGGTGATAAGGAACAGGTAGACCGCATCCTCGGTCACGAGTATGTGACAATTTACTTTAACGAAGTTAGTCAGATTTCCTACTCTGCGATAACGACTGCCTATTCCCGTCTTGCTATGAAAGTACCTGGTTGTAAAAACAAGTTTTTTTACGACTGCAACCCGTGTTCGCCTATGCATTGGGCTTACAAAGTTTTCATCAGGAAGATTGAACCTCGTACAGATGAAAAACTGAATAAGCCTGATTTGTATGCTTCTGCGGTTCTCAATCCTATGGATAATGCTGAGAACTTAGACGAGGACTACATTTCTGACATTCTGGACAACATGCCGGAAAAGCAGAGAGCTAGATTCCGTGATGGTTTATGGGTAAAGCCGGAAGGAAGCGTTTATGAGAAGTTTGATGAATCTATGATTCTGCCGAATGAAAAACTTCCGAAGAAGTTTGATAAATACACCGGCGGCCAGGATTTTGGACTTCATATTGCGGCTGTGAAAATCGGCTGGCTTGGTGACAAGGTTTATGTGGTTGCGGACTATGGCGGATTCAACATTACGACAAAAACAAGCGTAGAAAACCAGACTTCCAAAGGCTGGTATAACGAAAGCTTCGTTACCTACTGTGACCCTGCAGGTGGCGAGAGAATTCAGGAAGTGCCTGGCGGAGTGAAAGCTAACAACTCTGTGGATGCCGGGATTGATTACATCATAGCAAAGATTGAACGCGGACAATTCTTTGTCTGTAAAGACTGCACCGGAGTTCTTGGTGAGATTTGGGATTACTCTCGTGATGAGAATAATCAGATTGTAAAAGTAAATGACCACTACATGGATGCCATGCGGTACGCAATATTCAGTGCGGTGACCAGCGGTGTTGTGATGGTCTGATTCTTAAGTAAAGGAAATACCGATAATTACTATGGGATTGTTTAACAGACGAAAACCAGTAAAGCAGCTTAGAAGTTTTTCAGACATTAACAATGAAACTGTTGCAGATGAGTTTTCTGTTTCAGAAAAAAAGACCTGCACGGATCCATACCTTCAGCATGCGTGGGTGTCGGTGTGCATAGACATACTGACAAGAAACGTTGCGCGTGCAGAGTTTGAAATCAGAAAAAACGGAAAAGTTCAGAAGGATACGGAGCTTGCAAAGCTTTTCCGCTACCCGAATAAAAACCTGAGCCGCTTTGATTTATGGAAGCAGACCTGTGCATGGTGGAGTCTGGACGGTGAAGCATTCTGGTGGTTTGGAGAGAATTACAGCTGCGGCCTGCCTACAGAAATTTTTATTTTAAATCCTAGAAACATGCAGCATGTCGTGGACAGCGGCAAAGTCACAAAATGGGTATACACGGAAGAAGGATGCGGAAGACCCGTAGTTATTCTTCCTGATGAACTGATTCATTTTAAGGACTGGAACCCATGGAATGCCTTTCGTGGTGTAAGTCCTCTAGTAAGTTTAGGACTTGAAGTTGAACAGGATTTACTTGCTGCAAAACAGAATACCGGCTTGCTGAAAGAAGGAGGTGTGCCTAAAGGTCTGCTCAAGACTGACCAGGTACTGACGGAAGCCGAAGCAGAAATCCTTGCAAGAACGTGGGACAAAAAATATGGACGCGGCATGAAAAACCGCGTGGCCGTGCTCGGAAAAGGAACGGAATATCAGCCGCTGACTTTCAGCCCTGACGTACTGAAACTTTACGACATGAAGAAATGGAACTTATATACACTGCTCGCGAAGTACGGTATTCCGCCGAGAGTGGCTAATATACAGGATTCGAAAAGTTCCTTGAGCGGTACTGACACTGACAGTCAGCACAGGGCTTTCTGGAACTACACTTTGATCCCTCTTCTGAAAAATTTTGAGGAGGTTCTGGAAGTTCAACTGTTCAGACGGTTCAAGTTATCTGAAACTGGATGTTTCAATCTTGAATCGATACCGGAACTTCAGGAAAGCGAAGATGCCCAGAGCAATAGAGATATTGCAGAAATCAATGCCGGTCTGAAGACAATCAATGATGTTTTGAAAAGCCGTGGGCAGGACACTAAGACCTGGGGGGATATTTGGTACAGGAATTCTTCGCTGATTCCCGAAAGTTCTGACAAAAACTAATTAACAAAGGTGATTTTATGATTACAAAAGTGCTTATCGCCTGCTGCGATAATGAAATAAAAATGCGTGTAAAGAAAAGTTTTTCTTCTGTAATGGGAGAAAATAAGATAATTGTTTGTAACAGTCTTATTCAGATTCATAGTCTTATTCAGTATGAGGATGCCATTGCTGTTGTATTTGATAAATACTATCTGGGATTTGTCATTTCTTATGAACTTATCCGATTAAAATTTTTGAACCCAAGACTGCTTACTTACTTTGTGAAAATGGGTGACTGTTCGCATTACTTTGGACTTCGAATCAACCAGCTTGGTGTTGATGGACTTATCTCAAACATTGAAAATGAAACTTCTTTTAAGAATGCTGTTTTAAAAGTTCAAAACGGTATGAAGCTTTATCCTGTATCCATTACAAATTCCATTGAAAGCGGAGATTACCTTCTTGATAAGCAGAACTACTCTGAGGTTACCGAGGGCGAAATGAAAGTTGGTCTTTACACCTGGGATGGTTTATCTCAGAAGGAAATCAGTTATAAGACCGGTTTGTCCCGTCAGACTGTTTCGACTTACATCTACAGGTTGAGAAGAAAAATCGGTTATTCAAAACCAAAAGACCTGGACTTGATAACCAAACGATATTTTGAAAACCACACGGAGGATGACAAGGATGATAATAAAGATTGACGGTGTTGAAAACAAGGAACTTTATTGCCGCGAAAAGCTTTTGAAGTTCCTGAAGGAAAACACTCACGGCGGAAAGGTCAGCCCTCAGGTTGAAGTTTTCAAGTTTATTGATGTGCAGAAAGATTCATTTCACTGGGTGATGAGTACCTTTGACACAGACCGTGACTTTGAAAAAGTAGACCCGAAAGGCTGGAACTTAAAGAACTATCTTGCAAATCCTGTGATTCTCTGGAGCCATGATTACACGATTCCTGCAATAGGCTTTGCAGAAAACGTAAAGGCTGAAACTGTTCTTGAAGGTGACATAGTTTTCAATGACAAGGAGTTTGATGAATTTGGCTGGAGTATTGGGCAACGAGTAAAAGCTGGAGCACTTCGGTGTGGTTCTGTTGGATTCATTGCTGAAGAAGTTGAATTCTTAGAGGCAAAAGACCGCGAATGCGATCTGATTTTCAGAAAGCAGGAGCTTTTGGAATTTTCTATTTGTTGTGTGCCTTCAAATCCATTTGCTAGAAACGGCGGTTCAAAAAAATTAGAAATAACGGAAGTGATTCAGGAACCTGAAGAGCTTTCATTTTATGAACGTGTTTGTTCGGGCTTAAAAGCTAGAGCATAGATTAAAAAAAACAGAGCTGCTGACAATTGGAACCTGCTAACAGCTCTGCTGTTCAAATTACCTGAAGGAGGAAAACTTGAACGAAGTAATTGTATCTCTGCAGCAGAAATTGGGCAATATGAAAAGCCTTGTTCCTACAGAAGCTGCAACACCAGAACAGATTTCAAAGTATTTCAGTGAAACTGAAGAAATCATTGACGGTATTCTTAAAATGGCTGACGGTCAGCAGACTGCAACAACCACAGAAATTGAAGGCATCAGGGAATCTGTAAAGGAGCTTCGCAATTTACTCAGAAAAACTGATGCCGATATGAAGCCTCTCACATATCGTGATGTGTGCTACAATCTTGGAAAGGCTTTGTGCGCTGCCTGGAACAAAGATGAACAGACACTTGGAGAACTCAAGTTCTGCCCGAACATCAGAGCTGAAAAATGGAACAATCCAAAAGATTTTTCTTGGGAAACCGGAAAAGGCTTTGTTCCTTCAAAAGCTGTTCTCGGCGAACCTATCGGAAACCTCGCCAACAATGACCAGTATCTTATCAATCCGATTTATGAAGAAACCATCATGCAGGAAGCTGCAAAGCAGTCAATGATGATGAACCTTGTAACACACCGCCCAATGAGCGGACCTTCCATCTTCATTCCAGAAAGAGACCGTGGCGGCATTGAGCTTAAATGGCTCACAAGTTACGGTCAGAAAATCGATGCTACAAAATCAAATATGCCGACAAGAACAGAGCTCAAAGCTTACACACTTGCAGGTTATGTTCCATTCTTTGATGAGTTCGGCGAAGATGTTTTTGTAGACTTGGGAAAGATGTTCCTCGAAGATTTCACCGAAGCCTACGGACAGGAGTTCGACAAGCAGTGTCTGACAGCGAATGCCGCTCCATTTACAGGTGCAATGAATATGGCACACGCAGAAAAACACGCCGCTTCAAGTGCTGCAATTGCAAATCTTTCATATCTCGACTTCAGAGCCGCAGAGCTTAAGGTTGAACCGGAAGAAAGAAAATATTGTAAGTGGTTTATGAATGAAACAGTTCTCAATCACATTACAAACATCCGCGACGATAACAATAATCCAATCTGGAGAAAACCTTGGGAAGGAATGCCAGGTCGCCTTGATGGTTATGATGTAATTGAAAGTCGTCTTCTTCCTCAATTCTCAGAGATTGAAGCTGACACACCATTTGCAATCTTTATGAATCCTAAGCGCATCATCCACGGCAACCGCAAAGGAATTGAAATTAAACGCTTTGATGAAACAATTGAGGGCTTGGAATATGGTGAGCTCTTTATGCGCTTCCGCAAGCGAGACGGCTTCCTTGTTACCCGCCCTAAGAAAAACATAGTTATTCTTTCAACAGCTGAGGAATAAGTTATTGCAAAAAGCGTGACTTATAACACTAACTACCAAAGAGCAATATTTATTGCCTTTTGGAAAACGGGGACGAAAAACTTTATAAACCGAAGTGAAGGCAAATGCAAGGCTGGAGCTCAACGACACCGCGAAGCGGCTTGGTCTTGCTTTTGACTGAACGAAGGTTATACTTGCCCTTGCCCCGTTTTTCCATGAACGATGTGTATATGAAACCATTCACTTTTGAAGAATTACAAAAGCTACTAGAACTCAATGCAAATGAAATTGATACAGATATTCTTATTTTCAATGCAACACTCACACATATAGAAAAACTTTTGGGCTACTCTCTTGAGGATAAGAACTACAATGAATCACAAACCGTAAAAGACTGCATGGTCTATACAGACCATGAACACATATCTGAAATGATTAACATTATAGATATGACAACAAAAATGAGTGTTCCGAACTTTGTAATAGACGGCCAGCAAATACTGTTTATAGATCCAAAACTTGAAGATCATGTTGTATTTCTTAATTACAATGCAGGCTTTACAGAAGATACTTTACCAGCAGACTTGAAAGAAGCAATCATAAAACTCTTCCTCTTGAAAAAGGCTGAGTTTATAAAGCAAATCAATAATGAGCCAGAAGAAGGTTTTGAAATACCTGCTGATATTAAATCAGTAATCTATATATATAGACGGAAATGTTTATGAAAAGTTTTGAACCTGTTTACAGAGAGCTGGAAGATCTATTTATCAAGAAGCTTCCTGAGTATATCCAAAAAATCAATACTGAGCATAATGACGAAATTATTATTAAACCTTTTCAAAACACTAAACTTGATGAAGATTGTCTGCGGCAGCCTTGTTTAAAGTTTAAGATGGAAGAGTCTGAATATTTAGAGAAGGACAGAATTATTGAAAACACTGTTTTCATTGTAAGTTTTGAAATAAAACTAATGGAAAACGAAAAGAAGAAAATAACATTCTTATGGCGTTATGTAGAAGCAATTAATCGGATGCTTAAAGAAATTGAATCCGAAACAATTTTTAATATAAGTAAAATAAAAGATTTAAAAATATTTATTCGAATTATTATATAATCATCTGAAAACTTTTTAGAAAATCTGGTATACTAACGACATGGCAAATGACAAGCAGTTTAAGACAGTTGATGAACAAATACTGTTGCTTAAATCAAGAAAACTACAGTTTAAGGATGAAGCAAAGGCAAAAGCTATCCTTGAAAAAATCAATTACTTTGATATTATCAACGGAACCGAAAATATTCTGCTGAAAACAATGAATCCAAAAGTTTACGATAATGTTTACTTTGAAGATTTTTATGAGATTTACAAGTTTGATACAGATATAAGGATTCTTACTCTTAAGAAAGTTTTTGAAATTGAAGCCAGATTACGAACTTCTCTTGCACACAACTTTGCAGGTCAGTTTTGTACACAAATACCTGATACTTTGAATTACAGAGAAAAGCTATACTATCAGCAGCCAGTAAAGACAAACACTTACCTTTATAACACTTTTATGAAGTTTGATTTATTCAAACGAAATGTGAAGATGCCAAATGGAACTGTAAAGCTCGGCTTTGTTGAAAGTAAGAAACGCGACAAGGATTATATCAGAACTTATAACAGACCACCATTCTGGGTAATCATTAAGGACTTTAGTTTTGGAGATTTGTATTTTACTTATTGTTTTCAAAAGGATGTAATAAAAGATAAAGTTCTTAAAGATTTTGGACTTACCTTAAATGATGATGCTATGTTCCAGCAGATTCTTCATACTTTGAAATATGCCAGAAACTGCTGTGCACACCTTGAACTTATTACAAGATTTAAGCTTCTTGGAGCTGCTGATCTGAACAATTACAAAGAATTAAAGCTGTCTATTAATTGTACACATAAGCACTTGTCTTATTATGACTTATTGAAAATTATTGCAAAATTCTGTGATGTAGATTCAATTACAAAAGAAATTGCAAACTTTAATAGAAACATGTATTTGATTAATAGAAAAGATATTGCTGATAAGCTTTTAAAACGAATGGGCGAATCAGATATTAATAAATGGGAAATGTAACAATTTTACTTGACAATAGTAGTTTTGTGCATTATCTTAACACTGAAATGCTGAGTGAATCTTTGGATAATAACCTCAGTGGTCATCTCGGATGATACGAGCACCCCTTGTTGGGTGCTTTTTTTTTTGTTTAAATAAACAATACTTACATCCGCGACGATAACAATAATCCAATCTGGAGAAAACATTGGGAAGGAATGCCAGGTCACCTTGATGGTTATGATGTAATTGAAAGTCGTCTTCTTCCTCAATTCTCAGAGATTGAAGCTGACACACCATTTGCAATCTTTATGAATCCTAAGCGCATCATCCACGGCAACCGCAAAGGAATTGAAATTAAACGCTTTGATGAAACAATTGAGGGCTTGGAATATGGTGAGCTCTTTATGCGCTTCCGCAAGCGAGACGGCTTCCTTGTTACCCGCCCTAAGAAAAACATAGTTATTCTTTCAACAGCTGAGGAATAAGTTATTGCAAAAAGCGTGACTTATAACACTAACTACCAAAGAGCAATATTTATTGCCTTTTGGAAAACGGGGACGAAAAACTTTATAAACCGAAGTGAAGGCAAATGCAAGGCTGGAGCTCAACGACACCGCGAAGCGGCTTGGTCTTGCTTTTGACTGAACGAAGGTTATACTTGCCCTTGCCCCGTTTTTCCATGAACGATGTGTATATGAAACCATTCACTTTTGAAGAATTACAAAAGCTACTAGAACTCAATGCAAATGAAATTGATACAGATATTCTTATTTTCAATGCAACACTCACACATATAGAAAAACTTTTGGGCTACTCTCTTGAGGATAAGAACTACAATGAATCACAAACCGTAAAAGACTGCATGGTCTATACAGACCATGAACACATATCTGAAATGATTAACATTATAGATATGACAACAAAAATGAGTGTTCCGAACTTTGTAATAGACGGCCAGCAAATACTGTTTATAGATCCAAAACTTGAAGATCATGTTGTATTTCTTAATTACAATGCAGGCTTTACAGAAGATACTTTACCAGCAGACTTGAAAGAAGCAATCATAAAACTCTTCCTCTTGAAAAAGGCTGAGTTTATAAAGCAAATCAATAATGAGCCAGAAGAAGATTTTGAAATCCCAAACAATATTCAAAATATTATTCATATCTATAGAAGGAAATCACTCTAATGCATGACTTTTCTATAATCTTCAAAAGATTAAGATACCTGATGATTGAAAAAATGCCTGAATATATTGATAAGATAAACAAAGAAATGAATGACGGTCTTATAATTCAGTCGTTTACGAACACAGAACTTATACAGGGAAATCTTAAAATTCCATATTTTCAATTAGATTTTGATGAAGCTGAACAAGGAACAAAAGACAGAATCATCGGTTATATTAGATACAAACTGACTTTTGAATTATTCCTTGATAAAAATTGCAAAGACCAGATAACTCAATTCTATAGATACAGGGATGCAATTTACAATATGCTGAAAGAAGATGATTTTGAATATTGGGAACATTTCAGTTTCAAATCTGCAGGAATTAAAAAGATTGAACTGATAGTCTTTGTGGAATGGTAAGTATCGATAATCAAAATAAACTTTCCAGTAAACTTGACAAAAACTTAAAAACTGATAGAATATAGTTTATAGGGCTGGTCGAGAGACCCAGGTCCATCTACCGGCGAGGAAGTTCCTCGCCTTTTTTTTGAGTGGAATGGTAATTTTTTATTACTTACAACCTATACAATCAATTAAAAATGTTATTGTATGAGTTGATGTGGGATAAAAAGCTTACTAAAAAAAGTCCGCAGTCCCTAACAGGTTATTACACCCACTGCAAATGCAGAAGAAGGATTTCTGCGGCTCACAATTTAAAGACAACAGTCTTTTTCCTGAAAATCAATATTGTTTATTCCTATTATAATGCAAAATAAAATTAGTATTGTTACTGTATAAAACATCGGTTTTATGCTATATTATCTGTATAGGGGAAAATATAAAAATGATAACTGGCGAAATCAAAAACAAAATCGATAATATTTGGCAGAAACTTTGGGCGGCTGGAATGGCTAATCCGCTGACTTGTATTGAGCAGCTTTCTTATTTGATGTTTATCCGCTCGCTTGATGATATAGAGATTGAAACAGAACAGAAAGAAAATATGATGGGAATAAAAGGAAATCATATTTTTGATGAAAGCCGGCAGAAGCTCCGCTGGAGCAAGTTTAAGAATCTTAGCCCTGATGAAATCTTTTCTTTAATGAAAGACGAAAAAAACGGCATATTTGCGTTCATTAAAAATATGCATGGAAACAATGAAAGTGCATTTGCCAAGTTTATGAAGGATGCAACTTTCCAGATTCCCGCTCCTCAGGTTCTTGTAAATGTAATTGCAGGGCTTGATGAACTTTACGAAAATGATGTACAGGACCAGGATATGCTTGGTGATATTTACGAGTACATGCTTGATAAACTTAGTGCATCTGGACAGAATGGACAGTTCAGAACTCCTGCACAAATCAGAAACTTGATGGTAAATCTTATCCAGCCAAGTCCAGATGACTGCATTTGTGACCCTGCTTGTGGTACTGCGGGTTTCCTTATTTCTGCTGCAAATTATGTTCGTGAACATAACGGAAACAAGATGACGGATAAGCAATGGGATCATTATATGAAGGGTCTTGTTACTGGTTACGATACAGATATGACTATGCTCCGAATCAGTACGATGAACCTTATGCTCCACTCGATTACAAATCCAACAGTTGAGTATCAGGACGGTGTTAGTAAGGCTAATCAGATTGAAGGACAGTATGATGTTATTCTTGCAAATCCTCCATTTACAGGAACTGTAAATGAGTCAACAATAAATCCAAATCTCCTTGATGTTTGTAATACAAAGAAAACAGAACTTCTGTTTGTTGCGCTCTTTATTCGAATGCTCAAAAAAGGCGGACGCTGTGCTTGTATTGTACCAGACGGAGTTTTGTTTGGTTCAAGTAATGCTCATAAAGCACTTAGAAAAGAACTTGTAGAAAATCATCAGCTTGCAGCAGTAATCAGCATGCCAAGCGGAGTTTTCAAACCTTATGCCGGAGTTAGTACTGGTATTCTTGTTTTCACAAAGACAGGTGCTGGCGGAACTGATAATGTTTGGTTTTATGACATGAAAGCAGATGGCTATAGTCTTGATGATAAGAGACAACCAGTAGATGCAAATGATATTCCAGACATTATTAAGAGATTCCACGCTCTTGATAATGAAAAAGACAGAAAACGAACAGAACAAAGCTTCTTTGTTCCAAAATCTGAAATTGTTGCAAATAACTATGACCTTTCTATAAATAAGTACAAAGAAGTTGTTTATGAGAAAGTTGAATATCCAAAGCCAGCAGTTTTGATTTCTGAAATAGAAGAGTTGCAGAAAGAGATTTCTTCTGATTTGTCTGAACTTAAGAAGATGCTGGGAGAATAACCAATGCCAAAAGATGTTATACCAATTGATACAGAATTTAAAACATGGATCTCTCAAATAAAAAAGCAAGTTCGTGGAGCTCAGATTAAGGCAAGCATCGCACAGGGCTTTTCTGTTACCAATTTAAAATACATGAAACGGTTTTATAAGTTTTATGAACCAATTCGTCACCAGCTTGGTGACGAATTCAATTCCAACATATTTATCATTCCATGTCGACACCATATAGAAATATTCACACGAGCAAAATCGATTGATGAAGCTTTGTTTTTTATTTCCAAAACAAAGGAAAACGGTAAGACTTGGAGATGTGTGTGATTGCCACACGGATTCAATTTTGCTAACGCAACCTCTTAAAACCACAGGAAAGTCGTTAAATTTTCCCCAATCCATGTGGTAATATAAAAACGGAGAATAAAAGAATGGAAAACAAGATGATAGCACCAAACACCATTGAGGTTTTAGAAAGTAAAATCGCTGAATTATTGGAAGAAGCTCGTTCACAAGTTGTAAAAAATATAAACACAACAATGGTCTATACAAACTTTGAAATAGGCAGATACATTGTTGAGTATGAACAAAACGGAAAAGACAGGGCGGAATACGGAAAATCAGTTCTCAAAAGATTATCATTAAAGCTTACAGGCAGATTCGGCAAAGGATATTCAGAAGACAACTTAAGCAATATGCGAAAGTTTTATTTATGCTATCAAGGCGAACAGTTTTCCGAAACACTGTCTCGGAAATTCACTTTAAGCTGGTCCCATTATCTAAAACTTATCCGTATTCAAAATGCAGATGAACGAAAATTTTATGAAATAGAAGCAACTCAAAACAATTGGAGTTTTAGAGAACTTGAAAGACAATTTGACTCTTCGCTGTATGAACGCCTTGCATTGAGCAAAGACAAAAAAAATATAAAAGAACTTGCATTGCAGGGTCAAATTATTGAAAAACCAGAAGATTTAATCAAAGACCCTTATATACTAGAATTCACAGGACTTCCAGAATTACCGCAGTATTCAGAATCAGAACTTGAACAGCGACTTATTGACAATTTACAAAAATTCTTACTAGAACTTGGCAAAGGATTTACATTTGTCGGAAGACAGGTGCGTTTAACATTCGATGAAGAACATTATTATGTAGATTTAGTATTTTATAATCGCTTGCTTAAGGCTTTTGTCTTGATAGATTTAAAGCGAGGAAAACTAAAACATCAAGATTTAGGGCAAATGCAAATGTATGTAAATTATTATGACCGCTTTGTAAAACTTGAAGATGAAAATCCAACAGTCGGAATTCTTTTGTGTGCAGATAAAAATGATTCTGTTGTAGAAATCACTTTGCCAAAAGATAATACCCAGATTTTTGCAAGTAAGTACCAGACTGTTTTACCAAGTAAAGAAATACTGAAAAAATTGCTGCAAGATAAATTAATCGGAGCTGAAAAATGAATGATTGGAAAACGGTAAGACTTGGAGATGTGTTTATTCAACAAGATAAATCAAAAATAAAAGCTGGAGAAGGTATAGATGATGGAATATATCCCTTTTATACATGTAGCAATGAATTAACAAAACGAATTAACACCGCACAATATAAAGGTCCTGCACTTATTTTTGGAACAGGCGGAAAGGCAAGCGTACATTTTTGTTCTGAAGATTTTTCTACATCCACTGATTGTCTTGTCTATAAAACTAATAAAGATGTAAATCTTAGTTTAATCAATAAATTTTTGAGAAATAATATTTATTTACTTGAAAATGGATTTAAAGGCGCAGGACTTCAACATATTTCGCGTGATTACATTGCAAATATTGAAATTCCATTACCAAATATTTTAGAACAGAATAAACTTGTTACTCAATTTGATTTAATCGAATCAACCATTGCTAATCATAAGTCAATGCTCCAAAAATACGACACACTAATCAAATCCCGATTTATCGAGATGTTTGGGGAAAATCCAACTGAAAACGGAAAGTGGAAAGCTGAAAAATTAGGAATGCTTGGAGTATTTAAAAACGGAATGAACTTCAGCTATGAAGACAATGGTTTTGAGATCAATTGTCTTGGAGTTGGAGATTTTAAAGACAACTCTGTAATTTCTGATTGTGAAAAATTACCTGTAATTTCATTGAATGAAAAGCCTTCCGAGGAATATCTATTAAGAAATAATGACATTGTTTTTGTACGCTCTAATGGAAATAAAGATCTTGTCGGCAGAAGTGTGCTTATTCATCCAACTGTATTAACGACATTTAGTGGATTCTGTATTCGTTTCAGGCTTACATCAAAAGAAGTAAATCCTTTATTCTTACTGCAATTCCTCAAAATGCCAAATACAAGAAAAAACATGGCAGGACGTGGTGCTAATATTCAAAATTTAAACCAACATATTTTATCAGTATTAAATATGCCAGTTCCACCAATAGACCTTCAAAACAACTTCGCCGACTTCGTTCAACAAATCGACAAATCAAAATTTGAATATACATACACAGGAGTTGCAGCATGAAAACTGTAAGACTTGGTGACTATATAGAAGAACACTGTGAAAAAAATAAGAAAGGAGATGATATCCCTGTCTTTAGTGTAACAAACACGAATGGATTTTGCACAGAATACTTTAGTAAAGATGTTTCAAGTAAAGATAAATCAAATTACAAAATAGTTTATAAAGGTTTTTTTGCTTATAATCCATCTAGAATTAACGTTGGCTCTGTGGATTGGTTACGAAATGAAAAGAAAGTAATTGTTAGTCCTTTATATAATGTTTTCAGTGTATCTCCAGAATTAGACAAGCAATACCTTTACTATTTTTTGAAAAGTGAAAGAGGAAAAACTTTAATAACATCAAAAGCGGAAGGTAGCGTAAGAGATAATCTAAAATTTTCTATACTTTCAGATTTTCCAATTCCTTTGCCTTCTATTGAAGAACAGCGTAAATTCGTAGCAAAACTTGATAAATCAAATGAATTAATTTTAAAATACAAGCGATTACTTGAATATTATGATACTTTAATCAAATCCCGATTTATCGAGATGTTTGGGGATCCTGTTCTTAATGAAAAAGGTTGGGAGTTAAAAACATTACCAGAACTTGGTGAATTTGGAAGAGGTGTATCAAAGCATAGGCCAAGAAATGCCCCTGAATTATTAGGCGGAAAATATCCTCTTATTCAAACCGGTGATGTTGCAAATGCAAATCTGTATATTACTGATTACGAATCAACATATTCTGAAAAAGGATTTAAGCAAAGCAAAATGTGGAAAGCAGGTACACTTTGTATAACAATTGCAGCTACTATTGCTAAAACAGCAATCCTAACTTTTGATTCTTGTTTTCCTGATAGTGTTGTTGGTTTTACTCCAAACGAAAATACAAACAGCTTATTTATAAATTATTGGTTTAGTTTTTTTCAGAAGATACTCGAAGAACAAGCTCCCGCAGTAGCACAAAAAAATATTAATTTGCAGGTTTTGTCTGAATTAAAAATTATTTCTCCTCCAATCGAACTTCAGAACGACTTCGCTGCCTTCGTCCAACAAATCGACAAATCAAAATTTGCCGTGCAGAAGTCGCTTGAAAAGACTGAAACTTTATACAAATCCTTAATGCAAGAGTATTTTGGATAATAATTATAGGCTCTAAATTAAGGAGCTTATATGAAAAAGACATTAATTAATCAAATTCAGACAGAAATGTCTGGTGTTCTGAATAATGCTCAAAGACAGAAACTTAATGAAATCCTTGAGCATTGTTTTTTTAACGTGGATGTGATTGCTTTAGGCAATGAGAATCTTAATCAAAGTAAATCTAATCAAAGTTTGAAAGAAGAATTTCTTTCTGCTAAGCAAGTTGAAGGTTGTTCAGAACGTTCTGTAAGTTATTACAGTTCTACCTTGGATAATCTGATTAAAACTCTTGAAAAACCGTTCAATCAAATGGAGACAGAAGATTTACGGACATATTTAAGTGAATATCAAAAGAAAAACAATGCTTCAAAACAGACAATTGATAACATCCGCCGTATTCTTTCCAGTTTTTTTACATGGCTTGAGGATGAAGATTATATTTTGAAAAGTCCTGTAAGAAGAATTCATAAAATTAAGACTATGAAGCAAGTAAAAGAAACTTATTCTGATGAAGCTTTAGAGCGGCTCCGGGATAACTGTAAGACAATTCGTGATTTAGCCCTGATTGATATGCTCGCTTCTACTGGTATGCGTGTTGGAGAACTTGTAAAACTTAATAGAGTTGATGTAGATTTTAATAACCGGGAATGTGTTGTTCTTGGAAAAGGCTCAAAAGAACGTGTTGTATATTTTGATGCCAGAACAAAACTGCATTTACAGAATTATTTGAACAGCAGAAAAGATGAAAATCCCGCTTTATTTGTAAGTTTACTAGAACCTCACAACAGATTGGAAATTGCAGGGGTTGAAATAATGCTTCGTAAACTTGGAAGAAGCCTTAAAATTAATAAAGTTCATCCACATAAGTTCAGGCGAACTTTGGCTACCCGCGCAATCGATAAAGGGATGCCAATTGAACAGGTTCAGAAGCTTTTAGGGCATCAAAAAATTGATACAACCATGGAATATGCTATTGTGGATCAGCAAAATGTAAAAAATTCGCATAAAAAATACCTTAGTTAGTACTATTACCAGACATCTCGACTAATCGTAAAATCCCGATTTATCGAGATGTTTGGGGATCCCCATGATAATAAAACATATCCGTATAAAACTGTTGGAGAATTTACAACAGTTACAAGTGGAGGAACCCCAGACAGAAAAAACAATGAATATTGGAAAAATGGAACTATTCCTTGGGTGAAAACTACTGAATTGCAAAATAATGAATTAACTGAAATCGAAGAATATATCACACAAAAAGGATTAGATGAATCATCTGCAAAAATAGTGCCAGCTGGGACATTGTTAATTGCAATGTACGGACAAGGAAAAACAAGAGGAATGACAGCTTATCTTGGAATTGAAGCTTCAACAAACCAAGCATGTGCTTGTATTTTGCCATCAGAAAATATAAATCAAAAATACCTTTGGTATTACTTCATTCTTTCTTACGATAAACTACGTGATTTAGCAAAAGGTGGAAATCAACCCAATTTAAATGGAAACATGATTAAATCTTTCCAAGTATTGTGGCCACCTATTGAGAAGCAAGATGAATATGTTCAGTTCGTTCAACAAATCGACAAATCAAAATTTAAAATATGGCTATATATAAATTTATGTGTTATAATAGAAAGAAGAGTATTGTGTGTATGACTAATTTTGATTATTTACTTGAATATAAAGAGTTCTCTGCTTTTGCAGGTTTGGCTAATGAGGCTGAAAAGCAATATAACAAATCTACCATGTTCTGCGGTATTTCTGCACGTAAGTGTGTGGAACAGGCTGTAAACTGGATGTACAGCGTTGATGATGATTTGTACATGCCTTATGATGACAGCATCCAAGTTCTTGTTCATGACAAAAACTTTGTAAATATTGTTCCTGGAAATATTCAGAAAGATTTACAGATAGTTATAAAAGTTGGAAATCAAGCTGTTCATTCAAATACTGAGATTGATAAAGCACGTGCTCTTCTTTCGCTTAAGGCACTTTTTAATTTCTTAAACTGGATTGTTTTCACTTACTCCAGCACTTACGAAAGCCGCGTTTTTGATGAAACTCTTATACCGGCAAATAAAGCTACAATCATTGTAAAAAAGAATCAGGATGAAATAGATAAATACCGCTCTGAACTGGACGAAAAAGATCAGTCTATTGCTGACCTAAAAAAGCAGCTTGCCGATTTACAGAAAGCATTAACAAGCAATAAATCTAAACCTAAAGATGACAGTAAAATCAATTATGAAACTATTGATGAAAAGACTACTCGCAAGCTGTTCATTGATGAGGATTTGAAAAAACTTGGCTGGCAGTTTGACGGTGTTATGGTTCAGGAAGAGTATCCTGTTCATAATATGGGCGACAAACATTCAGATGGCTTTGTTGATTATGTTCTTTTTGGTAAAGATCATAAACCTCTTGCTGTTGTTGAAGCAAAGAAAACAAGCAAAGATCCTAACATTGGAAAACAGCAGGCAAAGGATTATGCAGATTGTCTTGAAAGAGAATACAATCAGCGTCCATTTATCTTCTATACCAATGGTTTTGACTGCAACTTCTGGGATGATTTACAGGCAGCGCCACGCCGTGTAAGTATGGTATTTAGCCAGGGAGATTTGCAGAAGCTTTTAGACCGCCGTGCTCTCCGCGAAGATATTAATTCGATTCAGATAAATAAAGAAATTACAGGCCGTGATTACCAGATGGCAGCTATTAAGGCTGTTGTAAAATCTGCAAATGAAGGCTTTAGGAAGTTTCTTCTTGTTATGGCAACTGGAACTGGTAAGACAAGAACTGTAATCAGTTTGACTGATGTTTTCGCGCGTGCAAATTATGCAACAAACATTCTCTTTTTGACAGATAGAATCCAGCTTGTAAAACAGGCTTATTCAAATTACAAAGAGCATCTTGAATCGATGTCGCTTTGCAATATGCTGGATTATAAATCCAGAGAAGCTGATAAGAATGCGAGAATTGTATTTTCTACTTACCCGACAATTCTTAATGCAATTGATACTGATAAAACAGAAGATGGTGAGCGGCTTTATACTCCGGCTCATTTTGATTTGATTATTATTGATGAAGCGCACAGAAGTATTTTTAAGAAGTACCGAGCTATCTTTGAATACTTTGATGCATACCTTATTGGTCTTACTGCTACTCCACGAGAGGAAGTTGAACGAAGTACTTTTGAATTTTTTGAACTGGAACACGGAAACCCAACTTATAACTATACTTATGAAGAAGCTATAAAAGCTGGCTACCTGGTTGATTATTATCCTGTAGAAAACTCAACTACATTTATTGATAAGGGTATTCACTTTGATGATTTGAGTGAAGAAGATCGCAAGGCAATTGAAGCACAATACCGCGAGGAAGGAACTTCTGATTTTGAAGAAGCTCCGCCGAGTGATATCAATAAGTTTGTTTTCAATAAAGACACTGTAAAGAAAGTTATTGAAGAGCTTATGGAAAACGGTATTAAGACAGATGCCGGTGATAAGCTTGGAAAAACTATTATTTTTGCATACAACAAAAAACATGCTCAATTTATAGTTGATACATTTGATGAAATGTACCCGCATTTGAAAGGTGGCTTCTGTGCAAGAATTGTTTGTGATGACAGTAAAGTTGAACAGACAATTGCAGACTTTGAAAAGCCGGATCAGAATCCGTTTATTGCCGTAAGTGTTGATATGCTCGATACTGGCGTGGATGTGCCGGAAGTTGTTAATCTTGTTTTCTTTAAGAAAGTAATGAGCAAGATTAAGTTTAATCAGATGATTGGACGCGGTACTCGTTTGTGTCCGGAACTTTCGTGCTGTGATGGAAAGAACGGCATTTACGAAGGTAAAAAGTATTTTTACATTTTTGACTGGCTACGCAATTTTGAGTTCTTCCGAGTAAACAAAGATGGTATAAAAGGCAGCGAAACTGTAAGCCTTACTGAAAGTATTTTTAACCGCTGTGTTGAACTTATTAAGGAATTGCAGAGTGCTGAATATCAGACTCCTGAATATGAAAAATACAGAAACGAACTTGTTTGCATGGTAAACAGACAGATTCGCGAACTGAATGTAAACCTTACTGCTGTTCATTTACAGAAGAAGCATGTTTTGAAGTTCCAGGATATTAATGCATTTAAGAATCTGGAAGATTCTGATGTAGAGAACTTGAAAAAGCATGTGGCAGCGCTTGTTTATATGGACGAGTTTGATATTTATGCAAAGGGCTTTGATAATCTTGTTTATGGTATAGAAGTTTTAAAATGTCAGAAAAAGAATTATTCAAAGCAGCAGGAACAAATTGTTAATGATGCAAATATTCTTTTGAAAAAGAAAGCAAATATTGAACAGGTAAAAGCTCAGATTCCACTTTTGACTAGAATTGTTGATGAGTCATATTATCCATCTGCCTCTATTTTGGATTTGGAAGATATGCGAATTAAGATTCGTGAGCTGATTAAGTTCCTGGTTGAAAGCAAGAAAAAGCCAATTCGATATGTTGATTATATTGATACCACTCTTTCTGAAGGTGAAGGAACTCCTGTATATACTGCAAACAATTTTGAAGCTTATCAGAAGAAAGTAAACTCTTACATTACTGAGCACCTGGATGACGAAGCAATTATTAAACTGCGCAATAATGTTCGTTTGACACAAGATGATTACAACAAACTGAATGACGTATTTACTAAGGAACTTGGTACTTCTGAACAGTTTGAAAAAATTAGTGATGGAAAGCCGCTTGGTGTATTTGTGCGCTCGATTGCGAAAATGGACAGAAAAGCAATCAGTGAGCTTTTTGCAGATTTTATTTCTGAGTTTAATTTGAACATTAAGCAGATTGAGTTTGTGAAAGTTATTATTGAGAATATTATTGAACAAGGCGAGATTAATCTTGAACGTCTTGGCGATGGTAAGCCTCCGTTTGACAGACCTGGTAAGTTCTTTAGTTTGTTTAATCCTAAGGCACAGAATAAGTTGATCGCAATCATTCGTAGTGTGAATGAGAATGCGCGGGTGGCGTAAACTCTTTTCAATTCTTTATTTTGTTATTATATTTAATAATGTATGGTGGATATGGATATAATTGAAACTGGAAATATTGCAGATTTCTCAGGAAAAGAACATGATTTTAAGATAATTCATGGAAAAGATATTAATTATAATGTTTTATTAAATAAATCATGGAAGACATACGAACTTGATATAGTTCAAAGTTTATTAAAACCAGGCATGAAAAATGATGAAATTTTAAAATTAATTTGTGATTTGCAATTTCATGATATTAAATGGAACTGGTTATGGAAATTTGGTCATTATTCAAATGATTTTATCTATGATTGGTTTTTTATAATAATTGAGGGTACTATTCAAGCTGTATCATTAACGATGCATCCAAAAGAAAGTGTTTTTGAGAAAGATAACATTTTTTATATTGAATATATTGCAGTTGCTCCGTGGAATAGAACCTCAACAAAATATCAAAAAAAATATAGTGGATTAGGCTCGATTATTATAAAGACTATTAGCAAATATTTTTCTGAAAAATTTAATTATCGTCCAGGTTTTTCTTTATCTGCTGTTCCAGAAGCAATACCTTTCTATCAAAAGATTGGAATGACTCCTGTACCTGCTTATGATAATGAAGGATTAAGTTTTTATGAGTTTGAAAAAGAAAAAGCTATAGCCTTCTTAGGAGGTATAAAATGACAAATACAATCGATGATTTTTTTGTAATTCCAAGCATTTCTGGACTGTCAGGAGTATCAGAAGAAATTACGACTTATATAGAATGCCTCTCAAAAATACCTGAAAAACTAAAAAATTCTCCAGATTTTGATAAATCATCACTATTTAATGAATTAAACATTTCAAATGCTTTGTATAGGAAAAGTAAAAATGCATCAGAACCATTAACCCTATATTGGCTTTCAAAATTAAGAAATGAAGCTACTATATTTTCTGTAAAAGAGAATATACCTGTTTTCAATTTTACTACTGATGATTTAGCAATTTTAGTAAAAAAGAGTAAAAATCCTGCAAAACTTTCTGAAATAAAAAATATATTATTTAATCATGGAATTATTCTTCTATATTCAGAGGCATATCCTGGTATGAAAGTCGATGGCGTATCTTTTTTGCTTGATAATGATATACCTGTAATTGGAATGTCATTGCGATTTGATAGACTTGATAATTACTGGTTTACATTATTACATGAGCTTTCTCATCTAATTCTTCATAAAGAAGTACTCCAAACTCCTTTATTTGATGATATAGAATCTGAACAAACAGAAGACATTGAAATGGAAGCTAATGGCTTAGCTTTAAATACAATGATACCTAGATATAAATGGAGAAGCTGCAAATTAAAATATGAACCAACTATCGAAAATGTTTATTCATTAGCTGAGGAGATGTCGATACACCCTGCTTTGGTTGCTGGACGATTTAGAAAAGAGAATAATAAATATAATATATTTTCTGATATTGTAAATTCTGTAAACACGAGGGAAATATTATTATGAAAAATTATATTCCTTTCTTAAAAACTAAAACAAATGAATTTGCATGCTTAAAAGAACTGGCACCTGAAATTGCAGAAAATATCACTCCTTTTTTTGATATACACAGAAAAATTGAAATGTATACCGAAGATGAATATAAAAGAATAATTGATTTTGTATATAAAAAAGTAATTAAAAACTTACAACATTTTAAGCTTTTCTATTTAGATGATTTCAGCATTGATGATGATTTACTAATAAATGGAAAGCAGTCATATAATTATGTTATTGAAAAATTTCAAGATTTTAATTTTATTCCTGTAATAGGAATAGATAGAAAGCCTGAGCGAAATGAAGCAGTATACAACAATAAATCAATACTACAAAATGATACTATTGCAATCCGAGTTTCTATTGAAGACATACAAACAGGATTAGTTGACCTTAAAGAATTAATCACCGATACACAAGAATTTTTTCGTAATATTGAACTTATTATTGATCTTCAATTTATTTCACAAGATGAAGATATTAATCAGCTTTTTTCAAAGATTGATACTTTTTTAAAAAGACGTATCTTTGCTTTCTCAAAAATAATTATCACGGGGTCTTCAATTCCTAAACTTATAGGAGACATTATCGCTACAGATAGTACAAAAGATATTCCTAGAAGAGAATTAGAATTATACTCTATTTTAGCTAGCAATCACCATAATCTTTACTATGGCGATTATACATTACTGTCACCATTTTATTCAGATTTAGAAGTTGATCCTACTATGTTTCCAAATATTACAACAGCAAAAGTTATATATGCATATGAAAACAGATTCTTTCTTATAAGGGGTGGAAGTATTAAAAGTAAGGGACTTAAACAGTATAAATCCTTGTGTAACATAATTTCTTCTAAACCGTTCTTTAGAGGTAGTTCGTATTCATATGGTGATTATTTTATAGAAAATGCGCAATCTTATCCTAAAAATATTATGCCAGGAACTATTTTAGCACCGACAATGAATGCACATATTTCTTATATGTATAAAGATTTTTTGCTGTAAACTCTGTTATTAATTGTAGAACAGATATATTCAGCAATATATGATTCTGATAGATTTTTAGAAAGAATCTCAGAAAGTGTTCTTTTACTCATTTTTTCTTTTATCGGCAAATTACTCTTTTGTGGAATTGAAAGTAATTCATCTTTCCATAAAGTATGTAAAGCTTCTTCTCCTGAGAAATCTGGATTTTGACTTGCATCCCTAATAATACTGAAGGTTGTATTCCCATTTTCAGATTTAGCAAGAATAATTCCCCAATAATAAGGTGCTGATTTTAATGCGTATTCAAGATGGTTATTAGTTGTAACTAATGTTATTCTTGGAAATGATTTATTATAGAATTCGCCTTGTTTTTGGATACGTTGAACTGTATCTGTCTCACCTTTTATTTCGAAACAATGTAGAGTATTGTAAACTCCAACAACATCAGCGATTGCACTTCCATAACTAACTGGTAGTTCTTCAATTACCTTATTAGGTTTATTTGAACATGTATTGAGAAATTTTATAAGATTTGGTCTTATTTCTTTATCATTTAAAGGCATAGTTTCTTTATTATCGAAAAACTAGAAAATATTATAACCGATTTTTTTATTATAGTCACGAGAAAAGTAAACCTCTTTTTTCCTCTTTTTTCCTCAAAAAGCATTCGATTCATTGATGAATGGAAATTACTTTAGAATATTTAAACTAGTTCCATGGTAGAGCTAGCAGCCAGTGCGAAGATTAAATCATACCATATCTAATTTCTTAATTACCTGAGAGCGTCAAGGTTTATTGCTGCTTTTAAGGTACTGGCTAAATAAGCATGAGCAATAAAAAAATGATGCTCAAGGAGTAATTATGTCTCATGAAGATTTCTTCAAAAATGAAGCCAAGAAATTTTTAAAAGATTGGCGAACACAAACCCAAACAGCTGGAAGTGATGGAAAGATTTCTTATCACTATGATTGGAAGTTCTACGATGTAGATGACCTGTTTACTTTCTTTGAGTTAGATGACAAAGATAGACAGGAAAAGCAGCTTGCCAGAGCTCAGCATTACATTGCAAAAATTGCAGGTTACAAGAATTGGAATGATTTGATTCAAGTTTCCGAACGAGAATTTGAACTTGCTGAACTTTTAGTAAGAAGATTCAAAAACTCCCAAGCCATTATTGATTGGATTGAAACTGTTGAATATACAGGAGTTGGACAATATGGTGTTGAAGCTGTTCTTGATTATGCCAGACAATATTTTGAACTTGGAGATAGAAAAGAAATTGTAAATCTACCAACTGATAAAATTACAATACTTTCTGGAAAGCCTAAACTTGCTGAATTAAATAAGTTTTCTGTAGAAAATAATCCTGAAGGAATGCTTAGAAAAGATTCTACTGTTTACTGCACAGTTTGTAACAAGAAATTTAATTTTAATCAGTCTAAGATAATCAAAGATAATGACAAAAAGCAGACAATGGTTGTTTGTAAGAATTATCCTGAATGTAAGGGAACTTATCTTGATTATCAAATTTTGAGCCCAACTGTTATGTTTGGGCAGACAAGGCTTGCTGCACTTTAACGCGGTATAAGTGAATTTAGAACTGATTATACAATGGATACCAAAGTTCAATGTTTACACTGTGGAAAAGAATACTTATACAAAGAAGCGAATGTTGTGCAATTCCCTGGAGATGATGAACCTCTAGTTTATTGTAAGCATTATCCACACTGTGATGGCAGTTTGATAGATATGATGCCAGCTGAATAAAATTCAATTTGGAACTCACTGAGTCCCGATTTAAAACTGCTACATCGCGTGGCAGTTTTTTTTTATTTCCCCAAACAAGACATTTATTTCCCATTGGATTAAAAGTTTACTAGGAAAAGCAACCACCTTTGACAAATCAGTAATCATTCTTGACAGTTTATGGGAATTTTTAATCAGTTTAGTAATTGAAAACCGTTTTACACTATTCCTATGATGATTCAGGGAAAGAGCTGCACACTGACTGTGGCAAAAGACGGTTACTATTATCCATTACCATACAGCGAGGAAACTGTAAGACTGGCGTCCAAAGGCTACGCTCTGCCCGGATGCATCGGCGGAAGGAACAGGGAGAAAACCGTTGAGACCAGCAAATCCATAACTGGCTGCGTGGTCACACGGCTGGAATATAATAATATTCTTGCTCTGTTCCTTCTGCTTTTCTATTATGAAGAAAAGTTTGATATTCTTGTTGACCGCGTCTGTGAGAAGCTGATTTATAAAAACATATCTGTAAAAGAGTTTGAACTTCGCGGTGAAAATGATGAACCGCTTTATTTCCGCCTTGATGTAAAAGACAATGATGATTCATACGTTACAGGCTGGGATATTGCTACACCCTCTCTTCCATGGACAGAGTGCCGCACTTTTTATTATGACGGACATACCGTAATTACTGATTCAAAAACACTGCCTCTTGTTTACCGTTTTGAGCTTACTGGCAAGTTTTCTGAAAAAGCAAAATATCAAATCACACTTTATTTTCCATTAAATACTGAACATTACCCGACACAGAATGAAATTGAGAAACTGACAATTCAGCTGGATGCCAGAACCGGTATCTGGTTAGACCTTTTCAACCTGAAGCCTCTTGATGACATGGCTGACATTAACTGTGCGGATACGGTTCTGTGCTATCAGAAGTTTGAAATCTGCGGCGGTGTTGTATTCAACATCAGAAATCAAAATGAAAACAAAACGGTGGTACTATGAGATTCTATGATTTGCCGCCTGAAGTTGAAAGTAAAATTCGCGATACTGACAGCCGTCCGTTTGTGCGCGTTGTTTTTGAGCTTAGCGGGGGCGATGTTTATGTTCCAGATTCTGACATCCTTGAATGCGTTACAACTTCATACAACGCTGAGAACGGCGGAATTTTGAACGGCGGCGAGCTTCTGCTTAAAGGACTTTATGATGTGGAACACAATGCTGAATATACGACAGGGCTTGGTGTGCAGATATGGTACTGCTTTGGGGAGCGTGAAAACACTTTCTTCCGCTTTCATCTTTTTGTTGATGATAATGGATTTCAAAGCCAGGAAACAGGCTTTCTTGATAAGACTACAAAAATTAGATTAATCGATTTAAGTTCGATTATGGACGACACGAAGCTCCAGCGTAACTGGACTGATGCTCAGACTGTTGTGCATGCGAAAGTAAGTGACAGGCTGCATCCTGAAAATTCTCTTGTGCATATTATAGCCGCTCGTGGCGGAATAAATGCTGCAGAAATAAACTGCGGTTCTCTTCCTTTTGATGTTCCTTATGTTGTGGTTGCAGGCAGCGCGTGGAAAGAATTGTGTGCTCTGGCTAAGGCTTATGATGCAGTTGTGGAATGCGGTAAGGATCTGACACTCAGCTTTATTGAATCACCATACGATACTGAAAATGATTATTCAGAAGAAAGCTGCATCCAGCTGAATGAAGAAGATATAACTCACTATAGATTTTTCAATAACAATGATAAATATGCGAATAATGTCCGATTGAAGTACACTCGCTATGTTCAAACAGAACGCCAGGAGCTTTGGAGTTATTCTGACGCGCCTGTGTGGTACGACGAGGATATGAAACCTTATTACCCTTTTGCAGATGACAGCAGAAAAATAATCTGTGATTCAGATTACCAGGCAGTCTATACTGCAAAAAATGAAGACGGTAAAACCCGAAAAGTGGTTTATGCAAACCAGATTGATTCTGAACAGGAATTCATCGATGCAATTGAAGTAACCGGTGAGGACAAACCTGTAATTATCCAATACGACACTACAACTTACAAAGACCGTGCAATTGTACAACTTGGACGTGATGGAAAACTGATTGGACTTCGTAAAGCTTCTATCACAGGACGTGCAATTATAAGCGAGCCTAATTACAGCATTTTTGTAAAGGATGATGATGAGATTGCGTCCAAAGGACAGATTGTAAAAAACATCACATCGAAATATCTGTCTGACGACCTGTTTGAAAATGAGCCGTTTTGCCAGCGACGTGCAAAAGACTTTCTGCAGGAATGTATTAACTGCAAAGGTGCTTACTATCTGACAACTTATCTTCCTTTGATTCATGCGCGTGTGGGTGCATTCATGGATATTCGATTAAACAAAGATTCTGCATTTAAGAAAGTTCGCATTGATGAACTTACATTCAGATACAAAAAAGAAGAAGCTTTTTCTAGCGAAATCTGGGTAACGCGAGTTAAAAGCAGGAGGTAACTATCGAGGAAATTGGAGTTTTGGTGAAATCGATTAATGATTTGAATGTGGAGCTTTCCGGGTTCCGTTCTGAAATGAAGGAATTCAAGAAAGCGATTGAAAAGAAAGTTGAGTGCCTGGATAACCGTTCTGTTCAGTGTCAGGTGAATCCGAATGTATGTGCGACTGCACGGCGTCTGGAAGAACACATTAAGGCGGACAGCGGTAAGGCTGGAAAAACTATGGCGGTGATTGCCTGTGTTATTTCCTGCTTTAATGTGGCTTTGACCGTTATCACTCTGATTGTGAGGAGCCTATGAACGAAAAGATTCGTGATTTGAAAATAAGGCTGATGCTGGAAGCGGAAAAAGAACTTACGGAAGATTTGACGGAAGTTCAGCGTTACCAGTATTACCTGGGGCGGATGCAGTTTTTGCATTATGTGAGCGGTAAAGAAAACCTCCTTGAAGCTGACTGTTCGGGCTCTGTTTGTCTTGCTCTTCTTCTTGCAACTGGGTGCGGGATAAGGGTGACGGCTGACACTTTGTATAAAAAGTTTTTTACGAAAAAGTGTCCGGGTAAAAGCGATATTCAGGCGGTGTTTTTTGTTACCAATTATGACAGAAAACTTGGAAACAGACTTTACCATGAGGGCGAATGTGCCCATGTGGCAGGTCTTGCCGGAACTGATGTTGTGCTGAACTGTGTGGAGCCTTATGCGGTGCTCCGCTCTGTGTCTGATATGAGGCCAATCTACAACGCTATGGATTACACGGTAGTTGTCAGAGGTCTGGACAGAAAGGCTTTGCAGAAAGCAAGTGATGAACGTTCTGATTTGTTTGGGGCGGATTATGAGTTCTTGCAGTTTCAGAAAGCTATTACAGAGGAGAAAAGAACATGATTAGATGGCGTGCTGAAAAACTGATTGAAAAGCTTTTGAGCGTGAAGTTTGTAATCTTTGTGGTTGCAACCGTTCTTCTTTGCTTAGGGATTCTTGGAAGTGCTGAGTGGCTGACTGTTGCCCTTGCTGTGATTGCAGGGCGGGAGGCTCAGAAGTTTATGGGGAGAAAGAAAGGCAATGAAGAAACTCTGGGAAGTAACTAGGAAGATTTTTTGCTGGCTGGGGGCTGTATTTGCTGCGATATTTGCAGTCCTCTTTGTAAGGGAGATGCCAAAACAGGTTCGGCATGACAGTGGGCGTTCATATAACGATGACAAGGAGGATGCGGATGAAATCAATAAAAAGGCGGCTTTTAAACGTGAACAGGCGGTTTCACGTATTTCTAGTGCTGATGCTCGTTCTGTCTGCGAAGGTTATGGCACAGTCTGCGACACCATCGCAGAAGGAAAAGACAGATTCCGTAAAAGATGTTCGCGAACTGACAATTGAGGAAGTTATGGAAATTGCAGAGGAAGAAATTGGGAGAACTGCACAGGAGGCGGTTAAGGCTGTTCTGGTGGAAGTGGGCGGCGAGCTTGCTTTTGAAAAAGAGAGAGCTGAACAGATGGAAGCTGCAAAGCTTTCACTTGAAGCGGAAAATAAAAAGTTGAAGGCGGAAGTCCAGAAAAAACAGAATCAGTTTTTTTATGGAGCTATGATTGGTGGTGCTGGTGGCGTGGTGGTTACATCGCTGGTGTTTGGAATTATTGCAGGAGTATGCAAATGATAAACAGTAAGACAAAAATGAAAGGTCTTGTTACTGTCACCGTGCGTGACCGTAACGGAAAAGTGAAGTATTTTAAGAACGGATTCTGGAGACGGCTTTTGAATCTGCCAGAGCGCCCGATGATTTTCAAGCATCACAACACGATTACAAATCAGGGGGACGGACTGATTGCGGATCTGCTTATTTCTAATCCGACACAAAACAAGGTAGATGCCACAAACGGCTACATGAGGGTTGGAACAGGCTGGACAGGAACTACTCCAAAGAACAACAGTGCCGTGAACACTGCAACTGGTTCTTTCAAAAAGCTGGATTCTACCTATCCGAAAACTAAAGCCGCTTTTGGCTCAAGCGGACAGAATGTTGTCCTTTACAGAACAAGTTTTGCAGCCGGTGATTTGAACGCCAATGGAATAAACGAAGTGGCTTTGATGAACGGAAACACGACATCTGCAAAGTGCCTCGCTTATGCCCAAATAACTCCTGCCGTGAACGTGACATCAGCTGACAGCCTTCAGATAGACTGGCAGATAACTGTAAGCGGTTCATGATATGACGAACTCAATAATTGGAAATAACGGAACTGCGGTGTACTGGCCGTACTGGTATGAAGTGGAACTTGATGAAGAAACTGTGGAAATGGAAGGAGAAATGGTTGATGAGCTGGATGTGTTCGGCTACATGGCTGTAACTCCAAAGGCAAGCCAGACCGCTTGCGTGAAGGTTTTCTTCTATTATAAAGCTCCGTCCAGTGAATGGTACTGGGATTATGCTTATGAAGTTCCGTACTGTCCTGTGATTCCTGTTGTGTTCAGCTGTGATGCCGACTGGAAGCTTACTGGAATTTTGAATTCGTCACTGTATGAAGTTGTGCTGGACGGAAAATCTGACGGCTGGATTGAAATGAATGTCACCCTGAAAAGAAAGCTTGTGGCAAACGAGAAGATTTTTTTTGGAGTGTATTCAGATATTCTGGGACCGGTGGGAACGCACGATACTGATCCCACCAAAATGTGCCGTCTGTATTTTTCGTCTGAAAGAAGGAATGATTACAGTTCACAGACTGCATACATTTCTTCTGCCAGCTGGATTTCAAAATCTCAGAGCATTGAGTGGTACAACGACATCTGCTGTTACCTTCAATATGAAAATGAAAGCATTGCCTATGCAAGGACTGTTCTTGGGAATGTGGGTGCTGCGACAGACAATTCCAGAAAATCAGTATGGAAAAGGACTTTGTTACAGGGCGGTAATGTTACCTCAAGCTTGAGCAGAAAATCAGTATGGAAAAGGACTTTGACACAAGCTGGAAATGTTGCATCAAATCTGAGCCGGAAAACGGACTGGAAAAAAAATGCCGTTTCAAGCGGTTCATGTACTTCTATATTGCAAAGTCATAACAGAATGAGCCGTAACAGAGTTTCAGGAGTTTCGGTTTCAGATTCTAATTCCAGAAGGATTTTCATTTTCAGGAATCTGGAGAATATTATGTCTGCTGTTTCCAGAAACTACATAAACTGTTCAATGAGAATCTCAGAACTGGAAGAGATTGGTTTGTATGATGTTTTGACCCGGCATGCCTGGTTGAAGAAAAACTGCGGTTCGAATGCTAAAGTTCTGAGTTTAAATGAAAGAAAGAACAGCCTTTGCCGTGGAATTGCTGCAAGAATAAAGCCTTCTGAAGCTCATTCAAAAAAACTGTGCTGTTCAAGAATGATTGAAAACTCTGGTCTTGTGAATGCAGGAACTGACCGTGCTTTGAACAAGAAGATTGAGGAAACTGACGTATTTTCTTCTTGGGACAGTTTGCAGCGCCTGCTTTTTATTATGCGTTTATGTTTTTCTAGTAGCGGAGTTTTGGAAAGACTGGAACAAAAGGCGGACTATAAGAGGCTTTCTGAATCTGTGGTTGATGATGAGGAAGAAGTGTCGCGTTGCGGTGAAAGTTTCCGTAAAGCTATGGAAGAAGCTGAAGTTTCTGCTCAGCCTTTTGCATCGCGCCTTTTCTTCCGGACAGTGCAGACTGTGATGGGATTCTGGGACTGGCTGCGCGGCAAAATCAGGGAAGCTAATAATGTGGTGACTTTCTTTTGTCCCATTCATCTGGAAGTTGAATTGGAGTGTTACATCTGAAATTACATCCATGAAATTTAAGATGTTGCAGTTTCGCACATCCGTGAATGCCCGTTAGCGTGGAGGTTTATAAGGAAAAATATGAAACGAATATATAAAGGAAGAACAAAACTTCGAATTCTCATTGATACAAAGTGCGACCTTAGCGGCTGTGAGCGTGTAAAGATTACAGCCCTTAAGCCTGATGATACTGTGATTGAATTTCCAGCAGCTGTGAAAGATGTGGAGCATGGAATCATTTTTTATGACGTGCAGTCGGAAAATGATTTTGATGTCAGCGGCTGGTGGTCGCTGTGGCCGGAAATTGTTTTTGATGATGACAGGACAGCCTGCGGGCGTGGCGTTCGGGTGTTTGTTTATGAACCTGGCAGATGATTACATTCCGATAGAGCTCTGGCACGAGGCGAAGAATTTTGTAAAGGAAGTTAGCGATGATGTGGAAATATATAAAATTATCGCTAAGACTGAGTTTTTGCAGCCTTGTGAGGAAGCTGAAAAATTCTGTGCTTACTGGAGTCTGGAACGATATAAAGATTTTCCCCATACCCTGATTGTGCTTTATGAGAATAAGCCTTTGATAGATATGCAGTTTAATGTGAATGATGTGATGAATGCTTTTGAATGTTTTCAGATGAGATTTAAAAGTTATTATCTGCTTTTAAAAGAAAAAGGAATGATTGAATGACAAAGAAAAAAGACAGTTCAACAAAGATTCAGAATGCAGATATTCGCCGTGCGATTGAGGAGCTGAGCCGAGACCTGAGGGCAAATAAATTTGTGCACGGTGAAATGCAGTTTACTGATATTACTAACCGAGATTATTTTTTGAAGGCATTCGGGGACAAAATCCGCTACTGTCTGATGTGGAATAAGTTCTTGCTGTGGAACGGAACCTGCTGGGAAATTGACAAGAGAGGAAAAGTTGAGGAAGACTGTGTGGACTTTGTGCATCATATGTACAGAGGATTGCGTGTGATTAACGACCTGCAGCTGCAGAAGGACTTTGAAAAGCATCTGATAAAAAGTGAAAGCTTCCGCCGCATTCAGGCACTGGTTGGACTTTTGAAAATGAGTAAGGATATTAAGGTTTCTGATGATGAGCTTGATACTGATAATTATCTTTTTAATGTAAATGGAATAACTCTGAATCTTAAAAATGGCAAAGGATTTACACCCGAGCCAAAGAATCTGATAACAAAGAAAAGTAAATTTGTTTATGACAAAGAAGCGAAGTGTCCGACCTGGGATATGTTTTTTTTGCAGATATTTAATAATGATTTTCAGCTGATTCATTTTGTGCAGAAAGCCATGGGCTACTCTCTTTCGGGTGATGTAAGTGAGCAGTGTCTTTTTATTTTGTGGGGAACTGGTGCAAACGGTAAGTCTACTTTTTTGAATGTGCTGCAAGAGCTTTTTGGAGATTATGCCTGTTCAACTGGAACTGAAACTTTTATGAAAAAGACTTCTGAACAGAGTAACGACCTTGCACGTCTTAAGGGAATAAGGCTTGTTACCACTACAGAGGTGGAACAGGGAAAAGCTTTGAGCGAGAGCCTGATAAAGCAGATTACAGGCGGTGATGAAATCACTGCGCGATTTTTGTATGGCGAGTATTTTTCATTCAAGCCGACGTTCAAGATTTTTATGGCGACAAACCATAAGCCTAAAATCAAAGGTGCTGACAACGGTATCTGGAGACGAATCAAGATGATTCCTTTTACCGTGACTATTTCTCCGGAACAGAGGGATAAGAATCTGAGCAACAAGCTGATTGCTGAAAACTCTGGAATTTTGAACTGGCTGATTAAGGGTTATGCTATGTGGGCTAAAGAAGGCTTGAAGAATGAGCCGGATGCTGTTCGTGAAGCTAATGAGGAGTACCGCTTTGATATGGATAGTGTTGGAACGTTCGTTGCTGAATGTTTTGAGATAGATGCAAGTCTTAAATGGAAGCTTGGAAACAAGATTCTTTATGATACTTATTTGAAATGGTGCAACAAGAATAATGAGCGTCCGCTTAGTCATAAGGGGCTTAGTATGAGGATGCAGGAGAAAGGCTTTAAGAGGTGTGTGAGTAACAGCACTCGTTTTTGGTTAGGTTTAATACTTAAAAACGAATGGAGAGGTTAAAGTTTTTAATTTATTCGCTGAGCATCCAGTTTACGCCAGTAGTTTTTCTTAAACTCATGTTTTGATGTAAAAAATTCCTCTTCTGAATTAGAAAACTTGCCTATATCAATTTTGGCTTTTATATGGTCAAGAGTACAAATTAAATCAGCAACCTGAAATAATTTCGGCCTGATTATGAGCTATGACAGAAACAATATAAAATGGTGAATGAGATTCAAATTCTCCAAAATCACCTGCTTCATCTATAAAGCAGCTTAAAATATTCTCTGCCAAGATTGAGATACTCCAAAAACTAAAAGGGTAAAAAAAATGGCGCAGGATCCCCACGCCGTTTCGGTGGACCAGGAGCACATAGTGCTCAGCCCATGACCTTTCGGACATTTATAATATATTATGATTAGGCTAAAAAATCAAGTGATTTTTTTGATATTGGTGTGAAAATTACAAAAGGCACTCCCCGATAGCAAAGAGTGTAATTGCTGGACATCGAAGAGAGAGTTTGGAAGATTTTTTTTAGATAACATAATTCTGGAAACTACCAGCTCTATCCCAAGGAACAGCAATTACGACTTTACTAGTATTATCGTCCATAGGAAGTATTTCCAAAATTGTTGCAGAAACTGAAATACTCAGTATCGTTTAATTTAAGATATTTCAGATTGAAACCAACAGATATAGTATAGATGTCTATATCCTTTGTAGAATCACTTTCTTTTTCTCGTGTTTCTAAAAGCATATAAAACTCCTGTAAGCTTTAGAAATCCATCTGATCTATAAGGTCTTCATGCTCCACTATAAAAATCTCACTATCTCTGTATGGAAGACCGCCATAAAGACTGCTGTCAGAACTGCCTGATGCATTGTACTCATTATCTTGAGGATAAGATTCTCCGTTGTCAGCATCTAAATCTCTTGAATCAATCTCATCATAATAATACCTTCGATGTTTACAAGACGGCTGATGTTTGGACTTTTCATCACTCTTTAAGCCTATTACCAGTAGAATAATAACAGCCAGAATCCAGACTGGTGCTGTAAGAAATAAAACAAGTGTTCCCATAGATACCTCCTGATTTTTTCAGTCTATCTGCCCTTATTATAAATGTCAATGTTGCCAAATAACGGCACTGTGATTTATGATTTTCTGCATTTTCAACATTTTTTTATGTCTTTCCCCCCGTGCCCCCTTAGTACGCTTTGCGCGAAAAATGTACTGTTTTGAGCTGAAATGGAAATTTGAAAAGAACCTCAAAAGCTTGAAAAAGACTTTTCAGCTACAGATAAACTGTACTAAACTACAGTTATAGTACAGATGTTATCAGCCTTTCGAATTTTGTACTGAATCAGTTTATATAGTTCTAAATAGGTTATAATATAATTATTATTTACATTCTCTTTTAAATTTTTCTTTAGTACACATTTTTAAAGAAAAATAGACATATAAAAAGAGATATATATAAAAATATATATATTAT